>Ga0099823_1005001_pt1 | contig 13125 bp, 8 predicted proteins | sample CowpearedBW_FD_76831 | JGI IMG/M metagenome (GOLD analysis project Ga0099823, IMG submission 76831) | Root nodule microbial communities of legume samples collected from California, USA - Cow pea red BW | ecosystem: Host-associated > Plants > Roots > Nodule | place: USA: California | collected... | reverse complement strand
TATATATATTCTGACTCTCATTAATATTATGACTTGGTATATATAACCACCACCAAATTATTTGGTTGATGCACAATTAATTTAGTATGTGTTCAACTTGACTTTGCCATCGTTGCTTTAACTTTAACTTTAATAAATAAGTCATGGTTGTTGATTTGCAGCAGTAGACATTATTGGAAGACATTATGACATCTTCAAAATGACACGTATTCATGTGTTACTGAGTGTTGTATCGATCTTAGGGTTGAGGTTATGGTGAACTGAAATTTTGAATATCAGGAAAAGTAAATAGTTTAGAGGCGTTAAGACTAAAAAACTTAATTTAGTAATATTTTTACATAATATATATATATATATATATATATATATATTAGCAATAAAATACATTTTAAGAGTTAAAAAAGTGAACAAGAAACATCTACAGAAACACATAAGAAGACTAGACAGTAACTAACCAATGAATTGAACTGTTAAAATTAAGGTAACTAAATGTAAGTGAACCACCAACGTCCAACGATGCTAATATATAAAACTACTTAACCTAAGTGGCTATAAAAGGAATGCTATCATATTTCAATGAAGATAGCAGAAACAAAATATTCCTGGAATTGATTTTGGGTCCCATAAAGTCTAGCTCTCCTTAAGTCCTATAAGACAGGTTTGGAATGAAGGTGAATATCTATTACTTGGATAAATTGGTACTGATTATTGTGCTGTTCAACTCTTCACTGCTAATTTTTTGCATCTCTGTACTGAACAGTATGAGTGAAGATCAGAAAAAAAGTGCCTCCAAGGGTCATGATGAAATGGTAGTTTCACAAGAACAGCAGGCCAAGGTATATGATATACTATTTTTCGTTGTTTGTATACTAAAAAAGAAGCTTTTACACTTGATATAATTTGTTTCCTCTCAGATCACTGAGGTGAGAGAGTTGATAGGGCAGTTATCAGACAAGGAATCTTTGTACTGTTCTGATGCATCAATTTCAAGGTATTTAGTGTCACGCAATTGGAATGTTAAGAAAACAGCTCAAATGTTGAAACAAAGCCTGAAATGGAGAAAAGAATTCAAACCGGAAGAGATCCGCTGGGTAAGTTAATTACTTGTCTTCACTTTTTTTTGTCTAGTTTAGATAAAGGTTGGCTGGCATGTCTTCTCTTTCGAAAAGATCCAGGGTATGTCATTGTTCTGAAATGGAACTTCTCTTGATGCAGGAAGAGGTTGCTGCTGATGCAGAGTCAGGGTCCATTTATAGACCCAATTATCAGGACAAGTTCGGGAGATCAGTGATTGTAATGACACCTAGACGCAAGGTTTATGGATTATAAATTTAAGGGTTAAATATATTTTTAGTCTTTCAATTTTCACAGAAAATTAGAATTAGTATCTCTTCAAAATTTTGATTCAATTTAATCTTTTATTTTTAGAAATGTGTTGTTGTAATAATTCTAATCAAATTTTGTTAAGTTTATTTGATGTTTCAAATACATATTAACTCAAATATTATCGTAAAATATGTTTGAAACATCAAATAAACTTAACAAAATTTGGTTAGAAGAATTAAAACAACATATATAAGAAACTAAATTGGTTCAAAGATTCGAAGAGGGACTAATTCTAATTTTCAATAAAATTTAAGGGATCAATATCATATTTCACTCTAAATCTAATAACTTTTTAAAATCCTATTTTTATGAACATGTTTTTGTTTCATTTGTGTGGTTTGTATCTGTGCTGCAGAACTCCTTATCAACAGAGAGAGAGATTAAGTATTTAGTACAGTGCTTGGAGAATGCCATTTCAAACCTTCCACCACAGCAGGAACAGGTGGTGTGGCTGGTAGATTTAGAGGGTGTAAAGATGTCGGATATATCGTTCAAAATGTCACGTGAAATTGTCCATGTATTACAAAACTATTATCCAAGGCGCTTGGGTTTGGTAATTCTGTTCAATGCACCTGCAATCTTCCAACCATTCTTCAAGGTACCTAAATTAAAGCCTTTTCGTTGGTTTTGGTTACGAGACTAGTGTATACACATGCATTGCCTCGGTAAAGTTTGAAATGCTGCTTGTAAAGTTAATGATATGCATGCAGTTTATCTTTAAATTTTGATGTTACCTGCTTCTGCAGATGATGAGGCCCTTTTTGGAAACTGAAATTTACAACAAAGTAAAGTTTTGCTATTCGGACGATCACAACTCAAGGAAGTTTTTGGAGGATTTATTTGATATGGATAAACTTGAATCTGCATTTGGTGGGAATGGTGACACAGGATTTGACATAAATAAATATGGTGAGAGAATGAAAGAGGAAGAGACAACAAGATTCATTCATTCTGAACACAGATGAGGTCTGTGTGATAATGCAAACTATAAAGCTTGGTTGCTGAAAGGGCGAGGAATTAGAATTAGAAATAACATACCAAAAAATCGGTATTTTGTCAGGCAAAGCAGCAAGATGCTATGACATTATAGTTTGAAACATAGATTTAAGGCACGAAGTGCAACTTTATGTATGATTTACGAAATTACAAAGATATAAATACTTCAAACTTCTAAAATGAATAAATAAATAAGTCTACTGTTCCAACTTGTCGTATCAATGTTAGTTTTATTCGTTGTATTATACATGAAAGGAGAGAGTAAAGGGAAGGTAAAATTACGAGTAAGGTAGAATATTTTCGGTTACTACTACAGTAGGTGAAAATAATCTTAAGCAATATCTTCTAACAAAATTGGCTAAGGAATAATAGCAATCAAGATTAATTTAAAGTATCTTAAATATTACAAATAATTTGTATATTTGATCATGGTATGAATATTTATTTAAACTATAAATTTATTAAATATATTGTTTTTATAAAATTAAAATATTTAAAATATATAATATTTTAAAATAAGATAAATTCAAATTTACATGTTAGGTTAATGAAGTTGTTATAAAGTGAGAGTACTAATACCTCCATTTTGGTCTATTTGTAGACCATTATCAAGCTTAAGAAAGAAACCTTTTTCGTATGATTTTTCGAACACATTCTTTTTAATGAACCACTGGCTTGTTTGTTCAATTTGTATTTATTGGTCATCTTGTCATTATGATCTTGAATGTGGCAACAACCTCAACAGAACACTTATTGTTAAATATTTATTGTGAGTCTGACTCTTCTGGTTGAGTTTTTTATGTTTAGACTTAATTCGATTTAAAATGTAAATACTTGATTATTTTTATGATTTTAGTATTTTGACCTATTTGCAATTTCATCTACAAATTCATCAATGGATAACAAAAATAATAAATTCATCATCATGATTCAATTTATTGTGTTCTTGATTAATGTTGATTATTATTGGTTTTGCAAAAATGTAAAATTGGCATTTAACAAATACTTGAGTCAATATATTTTTGAATTTTCTTTTGATATTTATTATGTTTTTAATTAAGTGATAAAATGGTTACATGATGAGAAATAATAATGCATATATTAAAAATTGGAAAAAAAAACACTAGTGCAAATTAATTATTAATTAAAAAACACTAGTGCAAAAAAAACACTAAGGTGGCAATTCAATGTGGGTTGACTCACAGGTCTATAGAAAATAATGCGAGACAGATTGAGATATTGAATTTGTTGGGTCATACAAACTCGTAGTCCGCACATGTTTAAGGTAGGACAGGGTGGGTGGCCTGCTGGCCCATTTACAAAATTAAATACTCTTTTTTTAGATCCCTACATCATTTACCATGTTGTTTTTATAAGTTCTTTTTTTTATTATTATTATTTATAATATTGTATATAAAATAATGATTTTAGTTCTCGAATATGCAATATCTTTTTATGTAATTTTAGGTTAACAAATTTGGATCTGTCTTATAAGGTAATATATTGTTATTGTATTTTACCTATAATCTTCTGTTATTTCTTGTCTTTGGTTAATTAGACTAATTGAAATTATTTCGATAGAAAATGAATATTAATTATTATAAAAAAAAAACAATTTATTCATTATAAATGTGGGCCAACTCACATAACAGGACAAACCAGAAATGTAAACTTGTTTTTGAACTGCGGAACGAAATAGTCCGACCCACACTTTGTGGACCAAACATAAGATGAATCAAAACGGGTCAAATTGGCTCACTTTGTTATTCATAAACAAAACAAATTACATATATACCTATAAAAAAATTCAATTTCTTTTTTTCTGTATGATAACTTTATGGAGTTGAATCTGACTTATTCCATAACTTATAACTCATTTTCTATTTTTGTTGACTGATGCCAATATTCTTTCTCCAATATCAATCATCCTTTTATTTATTTGATATAAGATTTGTAGCTGGCTTTTGTTATAGGAAAGAAAATTTCATATCAACAAGAGTTATACTATTACAAATGAGACTAGTTTTTGACTATTAAATTACGAGAAAAAAATTATTAATATATATATATATATAGATATATTTAAGAAAGACATTATTATTATCACAAAAAGTATCATATAATCAAAATTAAAAAAAATATATTTTAATCCACTTTAAAGCTAAAAAGATAATCAGGTATTTTAAAGCTAAAATTGTTCCTGCAGCAAAGTTACCAGTTTTCTGAAGAGTGAATAAATATGTATCGATATATTTGTTTTTGGTGTGAAATATATGGTACACGCGTGTACCCGATGTATCTCCTCACGCTATCATAATAAATGAGCATTATCGCAACATACAACTACCACTACACATGTCGGCTCATGGACAACTCCTTCCAACATAACTTTACTTCATCATTATGTATATACCAAATTCTGGCTTTAATAAATAACTTAAGGTTGTTGATTTTGCAGTACTCACATTAAGGCCCAATTTCATCTACATCTTCAAACCATAGTCATGCAAACACTAATTATCTTTTTAATTCACTAATAAATAGTCTTATGTATTAAAATTTGTTAAATTATTCCATAAGCTGGTGTGGTCTTCAACAATTTTGATTAGGCCACCGAATATTTTATCTAAATGAATTAATGAATTTATATTTATTTTTAATTAAATTCTTTCTGTTGTTGTCAACAATTAAATAGTCATAATGGTTCGATACGTAATGAGATTTCTTTTTCCTTAAACGTCAATATTTTCACAAGTTTTGAAACCAATATTTTCAACTAGTTTGGCTTTGTAAAAAAAACGAATAAAAAAAGATTAGTTAAAAATAATAATTACACAACATAATAAAGATTTATGAAATAATTTAGAACATAAAACATGCTTTAACCTAAAAAGTTAGGAGTATGTTTTTTCTTGTTTTGATAGCACACCGCATAACTTGGATCACATTAAAATAAGGTAAGTGTAACTAACTATCTTGCAGAATGCACTAATAAAGAAGCAGAGCCACGAGCAGAACCAGAATCCACACTGCAACCAGTTCGGCGAACGCATAAGGTGAATTTTTTCTTCTTTATCGTTTTCTTAATATTCTGCATCGATCTGATATTCAGGTGAGAGATGTCCATCTTAGCAGCACCTAGAACCATTTTATGTTCATTTTCTTAACACCTACTTTATCGTATCCTCTTTTTATTCTTCCTCTTTGTTCCGAACTTACTATGTATTTTGAGAGTTAATGTCTTGTAACTGTCGTTTTTTGTGAGTTTAACCACTCTTCATTTTCTTCAGAGTTAAGTTTTACATTGTGTGCCGTACAATGTAAAGGGTATACGTTATCTGTAAGAAACAAAGAGAGCGTGAAATGTGAAGATGTACAAGTAATCTAAAATTAATTATGATTTAATTTAATATAATTTCTAACTGGTATCCAACGATGTCTTGCGTTGCAAAGGATGTAAGGGTGAATATGAAAGGTAAATGAAGTGTTTAGATGCAGGATTGATCTAAATTAATTCAGTTTGATGTCACTTTCAAATGGTATAGACTTGTGTGCATCTGCTGTGCACTTTGTTGTGGTTTTTGTTACCTTTCTACTTTGTTTTATTGTGTTTTGTTGTGTCATGCTCTCTGGGGTCAGATCTCAATTTTTATGGCAATTAAATAATTGTATTGTTGAACTTTTATAACCGACACAGGTCTTAATTAAAAAATAATAATAATAATAATAATGAACGGTTGGAAAGAAAAAAGAATTGGAAGAAAAGGAAAGAAAAAACTACTATCTGAAGCTGAAGTGAGAACGTGCATGGAAATAGTATATGAGGGAAGTTAAGTTTATATGTGCAACATGACATAATAGAATACTGCAAGCGCGTAAATACCCTAACAAATGACATGAACTTGCTAACAAAATTGAGCTATAACTGTGAAGTAACCACTAACTACGGTAATTAACTGTTTAACAAGAGTGGCTATAAAATGAATTCGACACTTCAACGAAGAAACCACAATTAAGGATCTCCCAGAATCCACTTTGGTTCCCTCAGTTTAGCTTGCGTTAAGCGTGGATCACATAAGGTAACTTACTATTGTTTGTTTTTGTTCTGTAGTTATTCGGAACGAAGATGAATAACTATCGCTACTAGAAATTTGTACTTGCCATTGCGGCGTTCAATTGTTCATTGTTAATTCTTTGTGTCTCTATAGGGAACAGTATGAGCCAGGTTTCGAAAAAAGCTGCCTCTAACGGTCATGAGAAAATGGTGATTTCCAAAGAACATCAGGCAAAGGTACGTCCAATTATTTTTACACTCCTTGAATCAAAGATGCTTATTACTCTTGTTGCATGTGAAAACACCAATATACAATGCTTTTAGTAAGGGATGTAACATACAATAATTTGCTCTTCCAGATTACTGAGGTGAGAAAGTTGATAGGGCCATTATCAGCTAAGGAATCTCTGTACTGTTCTGATGCAACCATCACAAGGTATTTAAGCTCACGAAATTGGAATGTCATGAAGGCAGCTCAAATGTTGAAGCAGAGCCTGAAATGGAGAAAAGAATACAAACCTGAAGAGATTCGCTGGGTAAGTTACTAATTCTCTTCACTTTTTTAATGAATTTTAAGAGAAAATGCATGGCTGGGATGAGTCTTCCCTTTATAAAACTTGGTTAACTTTTTTAAACCAAGATTCAGCCATAAACGCTTGCCTTGGTTTGGTATATTTTACAGTGTTCTAGATAAACTAGCTGTAACTGATTTTCTTATATTGTTCTTAAGATTTATGTCTCTGGTCCATTATTGTCTCTCATGGAATGTGTGAGCTAGTCTATTGTCAATTTTCACGCATTGTGATATTTTGTTTTGTAAAATTATATTTGCATGGATTTTTCCTTAATACAGGAAGAGATTGCGGATGAAGCAAAGACAGGGTTGATGTATAAACCAAATTATCTTGACAAATATGGGAGATCAGTGCTTGTAATGAGACCTTGTCTCCAGGTTTCTTTCTGAGAATCACTTTCAATCTCTATCTTGTTTATTTTTTTGATAAGGATAAGATCTCTATCTATCTTGTAATGAGACCTTGTCTCCAGGTTTCCTTAGTTTTCTGTTATATGCTATATTTTGATTATAGTTTAAGCCTTTGCATCAAGAAACGTTGATAAACGACAACAAGGTTAATTAGCAGTGGTTTTACATGAAGTAATTCATTTTCATTTCTAATTTCTCTTGAACTGCAGAATTCGAAGTCAACACAAGGACAGATTAAGCATTTTGTGTACTGCATGGAGAGCGCCATTTTAAATCTTGCACCAAACCAGGAACAGGTGGTCTGGCTGGTAGATTTCCAGGGTTTCAAGTTGTCAAATATATCATTCAAGGTGGCTCACGAAACCGCCCAAGTGGTGCAGGAGTATTATCCAAAGCGGCTGGGATTGGCCATATTGTACAATGCACCCATGATCTTCCAACCATTTTTCTCGGTAACTAAATAGAAAGTTTTTCACTGTAGCACTTCTGTATAGTGTTTTATATGCACGCTGCTTTGGTGTATATATGATATGTCTGCATCCACTTGGTGAAGTGTTAAATGCAGAGTGAGAATATTATGACTACTTTGGATGACCAAGGGAAATTGCGATCTTTTCTCCTAACTGATGCCTTCTTTTTTGCTGCTGATCCGTAGAAGATTTTATTTATCTCTGTGTGTGTGTGTACGTGTTTATATTGTTGATTTTTAAATTGTGATGTTACCTGCTATTGAGGAGTGATTATGCGTATGTATTATGGATTTTTAAATTGTGATTTTAGCCGCTATTTAAGAGTGAATATGAGTGTATGTATTGTTGATTTTAAAATTGTGATGTTAGCTGCTATTTAAGAGTGATTATGAATCTAGTGTTATTTTTGTAACGTGAGAATGAATTGCTGCAGATGGTAAAGCCCTTTTTAGAGAGTGAGACTTATAACAAAATAAAGTTTGGCTATTCAAACGACCACAGTACAAAGAAGATTATGGAGGATTTGTTTGATAAGAGTATTCTTGAATCTGCATTTGGGGGGAATGGAGAAACAGGAGTTGACCTAAATAAATATGCTGAGAGAATGAAAGAGGATGACAGTAAGAAACTTTCTTTCTGGACACCGGTCAAGTCTCTGTCATCAGTTTCACACAATGCCCCCTTAGATTCAATCAGGTTAGATGCAGATTCTGATGCTTCCAACAATGAGAAAATTCTTGTTCCTAACTGATCAATACATCTTGGGATCTTAAAAATTCGATCGCATTGCGATGATAAATTTCATATGTAATCAGTGTTGAGTCAATTGTAATGCAGCAAGACACTATGACGCTATAGTTTGAAGCCTAATTCAAGAACATTATGTATCAACTTTATGTATGATTAATGACGGCAATAACATTGCCTGTGGCTTGAAGCTTCTGAGCTTCGACACTGGCAAGAAATTCATATCAGCTTCTTATGTGATTGACCACATTTTTCATCGCAAGCAGGGAAAAATTTAAGTATTTTTTAATAAACTAAAATAAAAAATAAAAACCGTCAGTATGAACTTTAGTTTTTTAATCTTCATTGTATATGAAGGGAGGGAGAAAATGAGATGTACAAGAGTAGTCAAGAATAAGTAGGAAGTTAACAAAACACTCAGAATATCCAGCAAAATTCACAATAGAACTGATTTACAATTAAATAAAGGACCTGAAAGTGTCATAAGAAGCATCATCAACAGTCTCATGAAAACAGTCACTCGCTCACCTTTTAAAATAAGTATACATAAAAATGGGAGTTCATCTCTACATATATTGATTCAAAACTGTACTACTAACACATTGAAAACAGCCTAGCTTTAGGACAAGTGAAAATATTGTTGACCTAACAGTGTCACCGAAGATGTCTCCCCCTTTGTGATTCAACTGTGACATTTCTGATTAAATGTGTGTGTATGTATTTCCTGAAACAGCGAGAAATAATGGAATGTAGCATATTAAGGTTAAGATTAAGATTATGATAGTATCATAAGAAGATGAAAAAAAGAATCAATGAGTGCTTACCTAAACAATATATCACTGGAACATGTCATCCAACTTCTGCTTGTAAAGAGCCAAACGCTGTCAACAAGTAAATTTGTCAGTGCCTTGACAAATTAGTTAAAAAGAAGACTTAAAGGACTGGAATTTCAACATCATAACAAGCATCAACAAGTAAAATACATCCTAAAAGTAGGATATGCAAGCTGATAAAAAAAGCATACCCTTGTATAGGCATAAACTCCAGCTTCAGAAGGCCCTATGGGACTTCCCCTCCTAATGAATCTTCCCTCTTTGAAAATGTAAAGCATGGGAATTCCAGTTGACAGTTCCAAACTAATGACCTGGTGAAAAAGAAAAATGAGTATGTACTGTAATATGCAAACTTAAGAGCCACAATAATTTTGAATACTCCAGCTACCTCTTGGGAAGTTAATTTATCAAGGTACATGATAATGGATCTCAATGAATTCCCATGGGCTGAAATCATAACATTCTTTCCAGATAAAAGTTGTGGTTCAATCTGCAGAATTGATGACAATGGAATCAGTTCCTTGTAAATGTTACATGCTGCCTTCAATCATACAAGAAATTTGGCCATACACCATAAATCAAGCTACATAAATGCTTCCCCTCCACCATATATAGGCTATAAACTACATTAGTCCCGTAAAACATCAAACATATAACACATGTGAGTGGACTAAAACCTAGCTCTACTGAGTTGAGAGGAAGATCAAGTTGAAACATTCACCATGTTTGTTTGGAAAACTTAAACATCAAATACATAGGAAAATGGGGAGGGGAGCGGGGATAATCTACAAATCAGATTCTTTTCAAAAAAATTATACAAAAACTATATTTCCACTTACTTGGTCTCTGAAATAGGCAACTGCTCTTTGGGCACACATTTCCAAGCTTTCACCATTTGGAGGAGGTATGTCATAACTCCGGCGCCACTCATGGACTTGCTCTTTCCCATATCTGTCGGCTGTTTCTTGTTTATTGAGACCTTGCAGTTCCCCATACCTGAAAGGATAACAATTATGGTATGCCAATAATATATGTTAATGTTATTTGTGACATTGTAAAAAAGAAATTTTAATCAGAGGAACCAGGAAAAAGATTAGTACATTCTTTCATTTAGTTGCCAAGCTTGTATGACTGGAATGGACTGTTTTTTTGTATCTTCACTAAAAACTTGACTCCATGACCTTGCTCGTTCACTTTCATTGTGCAAAACGATAGGGACCTATTGGGAAGTTGACGGTTAATATTTAGAAAATAACTTTTGAATACTTTACTGCAGCAGGTAAAAACATTTCTTCAAATTTTCTAGACTAGAGTTTAGTGCACTGTTATGTACATAATTAGCACCAAGCATAGCAAAACCTGTGAATTTTTCTATTAACCAATTTTTTGGTTTGTTGTGTCACTCTAAATAGATCAAAACTCATGTATTTTCTGCCGAGCTTTAGTTATTTGGATATGGTATGCTTACTAGTATGCCGTAAGCATTGAAAAAAAAAATAGTTACATATTCATTGGCGTTACCTTCCCACGACGGTGCTGGGTCATAGCAAGCATGGCTGTCATTTGTGCACGAATCAAAGCCGATGTAAATATGACATCAACAGGAATGCTGCTAATTCTTTTTCCAGCTTCAATTGCTTCATCTATACCCTTCTTGCTTAGAGGGACATCAACACACCCTGTGAATAAGTTCTTTTCATTCCATAATGACTCACCATGCCGAATAAGGATTAAAGCTGCTTCATCTGAAGTCAAACATATTGAACAGCAATAAGACAACATCCAACTAACAACTTGAATTTCTTGAATGTTGCAACCACCTCAAATTTGGTGAGTTCAACTTCAAGAAGCAATGGAAAGAAAGCCGTCCAGTAATGAATATAATTAACAGAAGTGTTCATCATACTTGATTTCTTGTTACTGTCACCAGCGTTGCTTCTTGAAGGAGATAACACCGGATCAACCACTGATGTTTGCGAAGCTAGAGATCGAATTACAGTACAATTCCTCCGACCAGAGCGGTTAGTACTTCTCCTTGACAAGCCATTACCACTGATAAAATCCCTAGCCACCAATCTTACTGTGTTGTTTTGGTGCTTCTGGTGACGATTAAAATTGTTCAGATGAGAATGGGACTGCAAAGTGCCAACAGCCTGGTAATATACTTCAGCAGCCATTTTCTGAAAATTGAAAGCAACACACCTGAGTGAGACAACCTTAAGAGTTGAAAATTCAGGATCAGAGGGCAACAGTGCTGGGTCGTTGTCGTGCCCAATTGATATGCAGGTTTCTTTATTATTATGATGTACCCTCCCATATTCGAATCAAGGAAACAAAAACACATATTGGTTGGAAGAATGTTCAATGTCAGAAAGGAAAAAAAAAAAAACTACCTTACATCACTATCTAAATCATCATAGGGAAATTTAAAAAATGGTTCCTTGTAAAGAGATAGCAGATCTATAACAGAAATATAGCAAGGAAACAAGAGAAACCCCATAAGTAAACAGAAAAGGAAGAAATTAAATTTAGTTTATTGGCATCAAGTAGTTAAGACGAAAATCACGAAAAAAAATAGCATCAGCGTACCCAGGACAAAAATAAACAAAGAAAAGAGGCAGAGGAAAAAGCAATGAAAATGTGAAAGAGAATGTCATAACATTGATATACCTGGTTTAAATAGGCGTAGTGAGGAAAACGTGAGGAAAACGAGGTGGATGGAGTGGAAGATTGAGTTGAGTATTATGTAATGAAGAAGAAGATGAAGAAGGTGACGGAAAGAGAGAAGCAAAGGTAATGTGTTGAGTCCAAGGAAGAGACGTTGATTTTGGAGAGGGAAAGGTAGTTGTTATTGTCACAAGTCTCAACTGGCACGACAATTGAATAGGAACAGAACAGAAATAGAAGAAAATGGTGGTAGGTTTCGTTGTGTCCAAAAACTCGCATAGGTTGTTGGACAAAAAAGACTGCTACTTACCTGCAAACTAAACTATGTTTTTTGTGCTTATTCTTGTTTTTCTCTGTCCTTCCATTTTCCCAAAGATCATTACAAATAATAACTCAATGATATTGAAAAAAAAAAATATTGTGTTAGATTGGTAATCAAGAGACTCGGATTCACTTTTTTTGTTATGAAGACTTTACTAATAAGGCAATCTTATTTGTTAAATTAACACTAATCTTAAGATTTGTTATCTCGGGATCCAATTCTATTAAACTTACAAAAACAAAAAGGAATTTTACCTGAAAAAATATCTCTCAAGGATGAGTTTGGATTTCTAAAAAATAATTTAAAAAGATCACATGTTTTTTTTAGTGGTTAATGTAATTGTGTGATTAAAATAATTGGACCGATACGTTCGGATAAAAGTTTTTAGAAAAATAAAATAAAGAGTTTATTATTGTAAAGAAAAAACACTATTAAAATGTTCATCAAAATCCTATTTACTTGGAAAATATATTTGATTATTCTTACCTATAATTGAGTTATATAACTAAACAAATTTAGAAAGTGCGCATTATGATCGAGTCAAGTTCTACTTTAAATAATGTCCCACTTGTAATGTTAGTAATATATTAATTGTTAACTGTTAATTAACAGTAGTTATAAAAAATTTAAAAAAAAAAAAAAACAACTCACCCAACTACCACCAC
>Ga0099823_1004996_pt1 | contig 13127 bp, 7 predicted proteins | sample CowpearedBW_FD_76831 | JGI IMG/M metagenome (GOLD analysis project Ga0099823, IMG submission 76831) | Root nodule microbial communities of legume samples collected from California, USA - Cow pea red BW | ecosystem: Host-associated > Plants > Roots > Nodule | place: USA: California | collected... | reverse complement strand
GTATGTGGCTGTTCTTCCTTGCGATGATCATCAACTTGGTTGATGGGAGCAGATGGGCGAGGTTCTCGTGGTCAGCAAGGGAGTGGTGATTCAGTAGCTTAGCCATCTGGGCTGGAGTCATTTCATTCATGATTTCATTAGGGCTACAGCCCCTGTATCGTCTTATGATTTCTTACTCTACACGCCTTATTAGAATTTATCTGTTTTTGTTGGCATTGTGGTGTGCCAGATTGTAGGGGTTGCATTAAGGACCCCAAGACTACGCTGCTATACTTTATCGCGTGACGTTTCCTTTAATTTCGTTTAATAATTAAATGGGACGTTACAAATTTGATGGATCTTTAAATTTTTTCAAAATCTTTAATGAACAAATAAATACAACAGACAACACATGGTCCCAATTTGCAACAAACCTCCAGTTGCCTTGATATTTGTATCATTTACTAATATTTGGAATTTATATACATATATAAACTTTGGATCTAGTAATTAAGGACATCGAATAAAATGATTAATATATCTTGAATTTTAAAAAATCATAACTAATTATAATATTAAATAAAATCTAATTATTATAAATGTAGTTATATTTTATTTAAAAGATAAAATTAATATAAATAATATACAATTCTAATTAATAATTTATTCGATACATATTTATAAAAAGTTAAAATATAATTAAATAATAAAATAGTTATATTTTAATATTGTTAAAAATTAAAATATAATTAAAAGTAAAAAAATTAAATTAAATTGAAAAAGTGACAAAAAGATGTTATGGAAAAAAGAGAATTTTTTTCACAAGAATGTGTAATATAATATTTTATCACAAAAGCTTTTAAAAAAATATATAAATTTTAAAGAGATTTCTTTTTCTTCTGAAAAAATTAAAGACAGTATCTTTTAGACTCAAGTGTCAGATGAATAACTTTTTCTTACATTTTAGAAATGACATAAAAAATTCTAAAATGTTTATTTTATATATTATTTAAAAAATTTAAAAGACATTTTTATTTTTATAAATCTATTATATAAATTTATATTGTTTTAATTAATAAAATTAATTATTTCAATTTTCAATATAAAAATTGATATAATAAATATAATTAATTAAACATGAATATGATTAGCATTCTCACCATTTCTTTTTTATGTTATATTATATCTGATAAAAAACTTATAAAAACCTATTTTTCATAGGATAATAATATATCGATCCTTGAACACTTTAAGACAGTGCACTGTTAATTTGTAGACAAATCGGAAAATTAGAATTTCCCAACTTTAGTTTTCCTAATTGTGGAGAGAATCTCAATTGGTAGTGAAGGATCTGGACTCTGAAGAAGAACAAGCATAGCTATGTCTCTCCTTAAATCTCCTCTGCTGTCGCTGCCATCTACTCAGGTTCATTATCTTATCTTCTTCCTCTCTTCTTCCGTTCCATTTCACTTCCTCATTCATTTCGATAACTTGATTCACAGTGCTTGAAATCGAAGCAAGAAGCTAGGTTATTGTCACATGGGCCAAACATAGGAGGAATCAGCAGAACCATCCGTAGAACTGGGAATAGGAATGGAAATGGGGTTAAAGCCTTTTTCTTTAATCCTGAACAAGACCCCATCGTCAAAGACGCTCTCAAGGTATGAGTGTCTCTTCTTCTCACCACTCGTATATATCTCAGACTTATATTGCTTAATTCAGTGTTTTGATTAACTGTTACTGTTTCATGTCAGGTGGCATGGCATGCATGAAATGAAAGAAAAAACTTTTCTTTAAGTGAAATTGACTTTAAAATGAACAAGCAAAGGTGTATCTGTTCTTCAGATTTAATATTTTATGATGGGAATTCACTTTAAATTAAATCAAGGATGCATGGGCACTCTTAAAGGAGCCATCTTCATCTGCAATTGACTTTAGAAATGTTTGTGACTGTGAGCAAGAGTGATACACTTCTTTAGTTAGACTAAAGATTTTTCAAACAAAGATAGAAGTATCTCTTTTAACACCATGGCTACCCTGTAAAATACGATTGGGATTTCAAACTGTGCTTACATTTTACTATCTAGTCTCATGATGAAGAGCCAAGTGGTGGCGTACATCTAGGGAGACCAGAATATTGATGACCCTGCCACCTGGAATACAAGAACCTCTAGTGTAGCTTAATCCAAGTCAAACATTTGTTTTGGACTTGTATGAATGATTTTTAAACAAAAAATTCATACAATAATTTGTACCGCGATATATTTTTGTGGGTCTCTCTCTTGCAAATCATATAATACATGTCATAATTATGAAAAGAGATAAACACAACAAATAATGTTGTATAAATTGTTTGTGTGCTCATATGTCTAATTTATATAGAGCTGAAGGTCAAATTGTTAAGCTTTTCGTTTTGTTTGGGGGGAGGGAGTGAAAGATCCATTGATGTTGTTGAATGTTTGTGGTTTACTGGTGGGACTATATGGCATGATTGTAAAAAAGAACTGATGCTATTCCAGAGTTGTGTCATGTGACCTTTGCTTCCAATTTAAGAAGTGAGGTTAAGCTTAATTTTGCCCATAGTCTAAGACACTTGTATCACTGGTTCGTAAACAAATGAGTTGTCAATAGGCTGGTGGTGGGAGATTTTTGAAGCGAAGTGCTTATGGAGAAGTTTTCTTCAAATAGTTCCATACAATTTATGCCTTCATGAACATGCCTCCTGTGTTTGAGTAAATTTTATGACACAGCTGAGATGCAATTTACTGTGAAAACGTCGACTTCCTGCTCAGTTCATGGGTAAATATTTTATTGATTTTCTGTTTTGTCCACAAAAAACCATACAATAAAAAGTTGGTTTTATATTTTCTGACTTGAAATAGTGAAACCTTATTACTTTGTTAAAACCTACGGCCAATAATCTAAAAGCATTGATTAGCTGTAGTATTCCTTGACTCTTGACATTTACTTGGATGTTGCCGCAATACTGTAGACTGAAAAAGCATTCTGTTGGCATTGAAAATTTGACGTGCTTTTATCACCCTTTGTCATTGCTATAATTTCAGGAACCAGTGGCATTTTTGGGTGGAATGTTTGCGGGTATTTTAAGGCTAGATTTGAATGAAGACCCTCTCAAGGAATGGGTAACTAGGACTGTTGAAGCTGCAGGTATTAGCGAAGAAGAAGTGAATACAGAGGAGTCAACAACTGAGGCAGCTCCACTAGAGATTCAGATTGAATAACAATTACAATTGTTTCTTTATTATACAAATTTTATAAAACTTGCGTTAGATTATTATGCCGACATAGCAATGGAAATTGGTTCAATTGGTCATGAATAATAATCTTTGGATCTACATATGTGAAATGAAGAACATCTCCGCTCCTGTCTCTTCTTTCCTTAAAGATGGTAGACTTTTTAGCATTTGAATTGGTGTGATAACTTGCTTGATTTGGTATCATAAGGTATCTGTCTACTGTTATGCCAGCTAAATTTTATCCTCAAGCAATTTTTAGAAATCAAACACATGATGCTTGACATTATTGATATTTAGACACCATTTGTTTTAACCTGCTATACAACTTCCAAACTATTTTTTACGTAGCTTTATCTTGATATAATAGTAAAACAAGTTGTTTAGTCTCAAACAGTTTGCTGAAGGTGTATTGAGAATTCTGCGCACGAGGTCTAAACTACCTCCCTAGGTTCGTAGTTATAGACACTGTTTGTTTGGTTTTAAGGAACATCCACAGACCCCAATTGAAGTCAACTAATAGCTTGGTTAAGTTTTCGTTTAGACCTAATAGTATTTACCTATATACCATAATGTCCTTTTTGTAAAGTGTGAAAAAGTAGCCTTAATGGGCAAGTAAGGTTTCCTTCACTGCAAAGCAAGTTTGAAAGAACGTCAATACGTCTATCTCCTCATTTGTTGCAAGAATTACCAGCTCTTGCCATGCATTTCTTACTGTCGAAATGATCATGCTTGCTGCATAAAGCATTGTGGCAAAATCATGAAAGTGCAAAAATTCTAGAAGAATAACAATACAATTAAGTAATACCACAATTACAAAGGTTTGAAGTCTGTATACCGTTATTATGGCTTAATGCTCACGTGTCTGTCAACATGCATCTTTACAGATGTCGTGGCCTGGTTGAAAGAAAATGTAAAAGGGAACTCTTGTATCTGACGCAACACAATACAGCAGAGTCAATATGCAGATGAACTACCACTGATCTATTTCGGTAAATAACATGCCGTTTGTAGGTGAGGAAGGTAACCACACCACTGTACCTTTTGACAGGCCAATCAATCCAATTTCCAATAGCATTTTTCATATTTAGAAGTCAAAAAAGTGTGTGTATATAGGAGCAGCAACACGAGCTAGAAATAAAACTGTGTTTGCCATCACAAAATTTGAGAAAGAACACCACTCAGTAAATAACTCCTATTCATGGCAGATCATCAGAGACTGAGGATCCACCCTATGGAAGGGGAAGCACCAGCTCCCCCAACAACCCCATTGGTACCTCCAGGCTCCTCAAGATCAGAAAAGGGTATCCCTTTACACCATCCTCCACTGCTACGTTCTGTGCCAGCAGTATACTCTAAACCACGGAAAAGAAGCTGTTTTTGCAAGTGCATGTGTTGGACAATAAGCGTGTTTGTTCTCCTCCTCATTATCTTGGCTGCAATTGTTGGAATCCTTTACCTAGTCTTCAAACCAAAACTTCCAGATTACTCAGTTGACACTCTCAGGATAAGTGATCTGAGGCTTAACTTTGACATGAGTCTGTATGCAAAGTTTGATGTGAAGATCACAGCAAACAACCCAAACAAGAAGATTGGTATCTACTATGAAAAGGGTGGAAAGTTAAGTGTGTGGTACACAAACACAAGGCTTTGTGAAGGGTCACTGCCCCAGTTCTACCAAGGTCACCAGAACAAAACAGTGCTCGATGTGTCTTTGAGTGGTCAAGTGCAGTCTGGAAGCACCTTAATGACGGCACTGCAGCAGCAACAGCAGACAGGACGCATTCCATTGGATCTGAAGGTCCATGCGCCAATCGCCATCAAACTTGGGAGGTTGAAGCTGATGAAGATCAGAGTCTTGGGAGAATGCCTGTTGGTGGTGGATAGCTTATCATCTAATAATCTCATAAGCATCAAGGCTAGCAACTGTAAATTCAGAATGAAACTTTGTTTCCATTCTGAGAGAGTTTCCCTTGCTTCATCTCATTTGTTTGTATTCTTTTTTTCTTTTATGATTGAAAGACTTCTGATTCTTTCATGGATATTTTGAGTTCTAGATTTTGGATACTCCATGAAACGAAGACCCAATGTCTTTATATCACCAGCTATTATCTCTGTATTTTTTTTTCTTCTTCCTCTTTGAGAGTGTCTATCAGCATGGGGTGTCCATCAAAGATTTTTCATATTTCTTACACTATATTATTGCAGCAGTTCATACAATTTTTTTATCTTCTATCTTTTATCATTCTTGATTTTGACATTATATCTGATTGTCTGATTTTAATGAAGTGGATAGTCGTTTCAAGATTCTGTGACAAGAACTTGCTACAAAAATAAAACATAGAAAGTCAAATCAAACTTCCTCCAAATGAAGGAAGAGAAAAGGAAGTAAAAGAACTACGACAGAAAATGTTACAAATATCATAACATGTTTGGTATATTTAAGATATTTTTAAGAGTAAAAGAAATACTTATATAAAATGGAAAATTTTTCATTTGAAACTTAATTACAAAATTTCATAAATGTTACATTAATGGATATTTGTAAATATTTATATAAAATATTAGAATTTAACATTCCCAATGAAAGATTAATCCTATTGATTTTTTTTTACACAACACTCATATTTAAGAAAAATAGATCACATTAACCAATTTAAAACTACTAGATGTATGCAAAAATAATTGTTCCAAATTGTACCAAAAAAATGACTGCATGTTGATTTTTTTTTTTTAATATAAAAAAAACTCCCTAATGTATACTTAAAAAATTCATGCAAATTATTCAAATTACTTCGTTTCATATTTATCTTAAAAAAATTGTATTACATTTTTTTATAAACTTAAATACTTTTTGATTCTCATTTTCGTAATGTTTGTTGCGAATGGTCCTCATCTTGACAGAATGTTTAAAATGGTACTCATTCTTACCGAATGTTTAAAATGGTCCTCATCTTCGCAATTTGTGTTTTATTTGATCATTTTCTGTAACGTTGTTTAAATCATTAACGGAGCATTGTACAGGTAGCAAGGTTTGTATTAGGGTTTGTATTGTACTGTACAGTTGGGGTAATTAGATATTTGAGGATAAATAAGTGAGCTAGGGTTTTAGTAAGGAATGTTTGGACAGTTGATGAGTTTTGGCAATCTTGTTCCTCCATTCAACTAGTGTTGCTGCAATCTTCTTCTTCTTGCAATCTTTATAATGGGATTGCAGGAAGAAGAAGATTGTAACAACACCAATTGGGAATGGAGTAATAAGATTGTCAAAACTCAACTGTCCAAAGATTCCTTACCAAAACTCTCGCCACTTATTTATCATTTATCCCCAAATATTTAATTACCATACCTGTAACACATCCTAATAATGATGATCATTTTAAACATTCTGTCAAAATGATGACCATCCGCAACAAACAAAATAAAGAACCAAAAAGGTATTTAAGCATTTATTTATATTATTAATTATAGGTTCAAAATATAATTTCTTTATTACATTCTTTTAAATTATAAAATAAAATACCGATATAAAGAAAACACGGAGACAGGTGAATTGAACAGTAGGCACTGGGTAGGAGATTGGCGATTGCATTTGAAGTTGTTGATGTTGTGAGTGTGGAGAAAGATTAGGGTTTTGTGTACAGAGTAGAAGAAGAATTAGGGTTTGTGTATACGCAAATACAGAGAGAGAGAGAGAGAGAGAGAGAGAGTGTGTAGAAGAAATTTTGATTGAGGAAAAAATGGGTAGTGAAGAGGATTCGATCGAGCAAAGCGTTGCTTCCCGTCGCGAGAGACTCCTAGCTCTCAGAGCCGCTCAGGAGTTGTCCAGTGTTCCCGAACCAAAGGACAACGACGATGCTGAAGAAGAAGAAGATCAACAACAAGAGTGAGTATATGTCCACCTTCGATGCTTCTCTTTCTGATACACAAAAAACACTTACGGTTCTTGAAATTGCGTTGCAGAATGAAGTTTCGTAACTACGTTCCTCATGACAAGAACCTTCAGGAAGGGAAGCTTGCCCCGGCGGTGCTCCCAAAGTTCGAAGACCCTGTCGATGTGCCTCCACCCGAACCTCAGGCTCAGGAGGTACTACTCTATTGCGTACTCCGTTGGTTAATCCGTCATTATTTTTCTTTGTCTCTTCGTTTTGTAATATGTATTTTTTTTGTACAAAAAAAAAATTAGGATCCGTTTCTGAATATTGCTCCGAAGAAACCTAACTGGGACCTGCGGAGAGATGTGCAGAAGAAGCTTGATAAGCTGGAGAAGCGAACTCAGAAGGCTCTCTATCAACTCATGGGTACGTTTACGCATGCCCTTATTCCCTAATTGTGTTGTCCGGTGATAGATATCTACCGTGTGGTGAATGGTTATGGGTACTTTCCCTTAGTTTTGTTAATTTTCTATGACACCTTGTTTCATGACTTGAATCTTCATGCAATCTGAAAATACCGTCCGATGGTTTTCCTTGCAAACTACTGATTAATGCTGGAAAAGTATGCTATCTGTCCCTGGTGTTTGCTTTTGGTTTCCTTGTTTCTTTTATTTGTGTCTTCACTTTTGCCCAAAATGCTAAATTCCTGTTGACAGATTAAACAAATTGTTTGTGATGATATTTGAATCATAGTGCTGTAAAACAAAATGGTGTTTATTTTGTTTTCTTTCCGTCAATTTTTTCTTTTTTTGTATCGAAGGCGCTGCTTCATTTAGGAAAGCATTTTTAGTTCACTGCTGCTGGCTACTTTTTACTTCGCTCCTGTGGGTTGATATTTAGAAAAATGGTGGATCGGTTGGTGAGCATTATGATAAGAGATTATTTCGGTCTCCTAAACTTGCTAAAGGTTATGGAAGGGAATGACAGAAGGAAGAATAGAAATACAATTGATGTCTTTCTCTTTTCCAAATAGGAAGACCCAAATGTTTGTCTGGCAAGTTCTTGCCACTTGTGTGTTATGTAGGCAATTTATGCTAGTCAATGAAATAGAGTTAGTGTTTAGGACAAGGTGATATTTTTGCTAGCTACAAGGTTTTACTAAAAACAAATAGAAGTTTTGGAAGTAGGACCGAAAACTAAACATTTGTTGAGGCTAACTTAAAAGACTGAAATGAAGTGAATTCTGTCTCGATTAATTATATTTGGATCTTTATTTCCTTAACATTTGTTGAAAATAAGTAGGACTAGCTCGTGTTTAAACTGAGGTTATCAAATCACAATTCAAATTGTATGTAAATCAATCACCATTTGATTTTTGAATTGTGGTTGTTTGACTAAAGTAGCACTGTTTTAAAAACATTTTACCAAAAAATATCAAAAAACAAAATATATGATCAAATAGGTTGATGGTACGACAAGCAAGTTGTCATTCCATGTAGCAAGGAGCCAAGTAGAATAGCACCTTCGATGAGAATGCAACAATGACACATGCATGTATTTGTTTAATGGTACATAATATTGTTAATGCACTCTTATATAATAAAATAATCTTCTCTCTTGAGAGTGAGATACGCACCCAAATTAACCAGCAGATACAACGATAATATTGTATTTTGTGTGACCTGACCTTCTCAATCCCGTTCTCAAACCGGGGTCCTTCCAGTGTGTTCCATTTTATTAGCGTGCATCGGCCAGCCCGTTGACCCCAACCTGGTACTAACCCCTATTACCTATTGATTTTTACTAATTTCCCCATAGCTCATTTTTTCGATTTTTAAAAGAAGAAATATATAGCTGACCCAATCAGGTCATTGCTGAACCCAAATTATATTAGGTTGGCTCAGTTCTGTTTGGATTCATTTTCCCCCAAACTCAATCGGAAAGGATGGCAAACAACCAACTAGGAGACATCGAGTGATTGCCTGCAGAAAATTGATAACAAAGCCAGGGCATAACCAAATAATGGGGCCTTCGTTGTGCTCCTTCAATCTCTTCTAACAACTTAAACTTGAATTTTTACTTTCTGAAAGAATCATGTTGAGTCGAGCAATTCATATCAACGATATAGAATCACGTCAACTCATGCACGTATTGCATGATTGAAAATCGTTTGTGACTTATCAAATGATATGAAATTATGAATTATTTGCTTGCTAAATCGTATCACATCATGCAATTTGAATCACAAACGTTAAGAATCTATTAACTTTAACCTAAAGAATAAAATTAATACATTAAAAACTAAAAGAAATCTTATTCCACTAGGTGAAGTTAGGTTGGATACATAGATTACATGAGACACGGTCACAGGATGCCATCTAGGTACTATGTGAATCTAGTATATGTGACTACTAAAATTAGTTTTATGAATTGCAAATCTTATAGGGTCTTTCGTTTACGCTGGCCATAAGTATTCAAATAATTTATCCATATTCTATTTAGTTGAATAAGAGAACTGCTCTTAATTTTTCTATCGTCTGTGTTAGTTTTATTCTGTAAATACTACGTCATCTGAATTACTTGTGTAGTCTTGTGCCTTCTAATGAATCTGGAGTCACTACAATGCTTTTTTTGAACAGTGGAACAAGAGAAGCAAAAGCAATTGACTGAAGGAGATGATACAAATGGCACAGCAGAGTAGATTGCATTTTGTTACGGCAGCTGAAAGATATTGAAGCAATATGTTGAGAACTTCTCTCCCATTTAACCTTCTTATTAACACATAAAGAATAGGAATCTAACAGATTTAGAAGTGTATCGTGAATTTCGTACCATTCAGTTCTCTTTCGATGAACAAGTATGAGTATATTAGATCTGTTTCTAGAGGTGAAAAGTCCCTGGATTCTGATAGTTGTATCAATTAGTTTATATACATAACACTACTCGAATATGGGAGATTTAATTTATTTTCCTCTTTTATGTTCCCTGGCCATTGTGGAAATAGGGATTGTTGATCTTTTGGGCAATAATATCCGAACCTCAAGTGAATTATGTTCAGCATTGATGATTTTTTTTTTAAATTTCCTTTTCTAACAAATATTTGCCCAAATAACCCCAAGCTTAATATTTTTTTTATTCCTAGATGATTCAATGTTTTTGTCTATTTATATTTAACTCTCCGTATATTTCTTTAAAAAGATTAGGTCTACATATTTTTAGAAAAAACTCATTTTGTCCTTGTTATTGGATAATGAAGAGTGAATTATTCATTGTCATTTTAAAACACAAAGGTCATTAAAGGAAAATAAATAGAAAAAAAAACATTGAATCATTATTATGATTATAGTAACAGAAATGCTATTTTATATATATATATATATATATATAACCTTATTCGGTCAGTGAAAAGTCTACAAACAATACACGGTACATTGGATTAAACGGCAATTTTTATTTTATTTTTTCTGAAAGTGGCAACATCTTCAAAAGTATAGGCCAAACTCAGTGAGTATTTTTGAAGGCGATAAAAAATAGAGTTTTCTTAGCATCAGATGGTGTCCAAGAAAATAACAATTCATTTAAGAAAATTACGTGACAAAGTGAGTTACAACTTACAAGGTAGAATTAAATCTATAAAGGTTCAGCTTCGAAATTGATATATTTCTATTCTTATTTCATTAATTTTAATTTTTTTTAAAATAATACTGATCAAAATAACGTATCTACATGGAGGGCTTGATAGACATGCCACACCAATGTTTGATAAAATGTCAAGTTCATATTGTTAAATTGTCAAGAATGCTACTAACATATCTAGATAACCTGTTAACACAGACATAAATTCCCTTGCATTGAAAATTCTTTCGAATTTTAACACAAGCAACCATATTTTCTCTGCAATGCACAAGTCTTTACACACAATCAGTTGTACAACTTTGTTTAACAAATGGAGGATTTGACAGATTTGACGCAGAACCAAAACAGTAATGTCCATAATTATTTGACAAGGAAACCCTTTCTTTTCCTAAAGTAAACAATTTACATTAAACGCAACTTGAAGCTCTATTTCCACTTGCAGGCCTTCTTTTTTCAAATATTGTGGAGGAGGGAATCAATTTATGGAGAAAAAAACGAGGGAAAAGGTAGACACAGTCAGAAATAGTTAATTTTCAACTATTGACAAAGCATTGGAAAATCACCCTTCTGAGCTTGGAGTTGATGTGCATCCTTTTTTCTGATAAGCTGGCATCTGAGATCTGCAAATTTATATGGTTTAATCAATTTTCATTTGTGATCATCCATTGAGAAGATCTGTGGCACCACTTTGTCCCCCTTTCACATTTTCTGTTCTCCAAGAGGAATCCACCTGAGGAAGTTGATACTCATCTGGTTTTAAAGCCAAGGCAAAATCAGGCAATGTTGGTGCTGTTTCCATGATTCTGTAATAAACATTGACAGAAAAACGCATGATTTTATCAGTCATCTACTTCACTTTGCATTAGTCAAAAATCATTACCAACTATGAAATTTCATTTATGCAACAATTTACTGATGCACTAAAGTTTACCTCTCATAGGTATACAGATCACGGTTTACTCGCACCTTGCTTGAAGTATCCTTAGGAATTTTCTCGAAAAGATATTTCATTGTCCCCCAAAGTGGTGGATTTCTGCACCATGACTGCCAGTTAGATGGACCATGAAAAATAATACTACAGCCAAAAATGATTTTCTCTTTTAACAGAACTTCCAAATACGGCATCGCTGTTATTACATGAAGATTTTATTAAATAAAAATGGAGAGACTACACCAAATCCAAGATAAAATTACATCACACTTTGAAAACTACTTTGAACTTCATATACCAGGAAAAAGGCAAAATTTTCAGCACATTAAAAAATTTATCATTAATCAATCCTCTCGCATCCGAAAAAAGTCTTTAATTTTTAGAAGTTTTTACTTTAGAGGATTTAGTATTAGTCTTCTTCGGCCTACTCTTATTAGGTTTTCTTGTAGTTTGAAAGATGGATGAATCAGCACCCTGGCATGACATCTCAATGATTAGGTTCAGCTCGTAGACAACTTGACGATTGATGATGTGGAATTCGAACACACTCATTCAAAAAAATGGGATAAACATGGTTAAGGATGGTAACACTTTATATATTAGACACGTGACTTGTGATTTAAACATCGACTAAAAATTAGTATAACTCTTTTTTCTGAAGATAACATAACATAACAGCATAAAAACAAATCAGTTTGTTTAAGGGAATATTATGAATAACCTTGATAATGGTGGTGCTGCATGAAATGTTTCACACAGCTTCTTACTTTCTTTGAAATACTCATCAGCAGCTTGTAAAGCAGCTACGGCCATTCCATGAGATTTCTCCGTGTTTCCCTCATCAAGAATCAATCCATGATAATAATATGCTGCAGCCTATAAATCATTACAATATACATATGAATATTGTTCCTAAATTGTGCATGAGCATGCTAAAATCAAAAGAAACACCATATATTAAAAGTAGCTGAGCCGTTCAAGGTCTCATTAAGTAAGATTAAGAGCATAAAATATAAGAATAAATCAAATAGCTTCAACTGCATTTATGAGCACAAGGCAGTCAGTAACCACAAAATTCCACTCTAGTTGTACTACTATAAAGAAATTCATAAGAATTAAATAGGAAGATACAAATAACTGTGGATAAAAAACACAAACCTTTGCCTCAACATACTTCCATTTCACAAAGAGACGATGTTTTTCACCCCAACCATTTGCTAGTGGAAGGTTCATAATATTATCTTGAGCCTGCAAAATGAAAAGTGTGAATAAAGTTATGTATGCTGGTAATGATCACATATGCATACTCATACTGGGTATATAGAATTAAAGCAAAGATTTGTCTAAGGGAAAAAATGCTATTGTTTCAGAACGAAGAGAAACATGTTGGAGATCCCATCAGAAATTGGGTATGGAACAGAGAGAATAAAAGATAAATTGAGAATGAACAGT
>Ga0099823_1004995_pt1 | contig 13128 bp, 4 predicted proteins | sample CowpearedBW_FD_76831 | JGI IMG/M metagenome (GOLD analysis project Ga0099823, IMG submission 76831) | Root nodule microbial communities of legume samples collected from California, USA - Cow pea red BW | ecosystem: Host-associated > Plants > Roots > Nodule | place: USA: California | collected... | reverse complement strand
ATATATATATATATATATATATATATATATATATATATATATATATATATATTATAGTAAAATTTAAATGGTAAGTGTTCCACTCAAGATAGCAAGATTAGTGAATTCAATAGAGGCTTTTTGTTCCTACATCTTACAATTTGTTTTCTTTTAGAATGTGTTTTCATTGAAAGGTGCATGATTTTTCTGAAGAAGAAAAAAATGGTATTTTTGGGAAACTAAATTTATATATGTATTATTTAAATTAAATTACAGATAAATATTTTGTCAAGTCCAGCAAAAGGATTTTTAACTAAATTGTTATTAGTGTCTTATTTTTAAATGAAAGAAAGAAAACGGACATATTTTATTAAAGATATAAGAAATTGTTTTTACAAGGAAGTGAGTATTTTGAAGGAATAAGCTTTTAGTTTTTTAAAATTGAAGATGCACACCATAAAAAAAAAACAATAAAGTAAATATTTAGGAGCTTGTTTTGGACACTATAAAAGCACATGTTTTGAATAGAATAGGAGGTTGTCGGAGGCAGAGCAGAACAGTGGAAGTGGCGATGGAGCACCACTTAGATCCTTCCATGCCTTCTTCCCGCCATTTACTTTCTTCAATCATAGCTATGGAACCTTCTCACTGTGTCATCTCCCATGCCAGGTTTCTCTTTCCCTCACTCCTTCTCCTTTGTATTTCGGCAACACTTCAAAAAAGAGTGACAGAGCTAGATTTGCAGGGCGTGTGGTGGAGGCTCAATCACCGAACAAGTTCAGCAATTCATTTGGGACCATTGCCTTTCCACTCCTGTAATCTTTAATTCTGTACTCTGTTTCTTGGGCTGATGAACTTTTGTTTAAATACTTGTAAAAGAAAAAGAAAAACAAGAAGTGAAAAAGAATTTAACTAAACCAAACTAATTTTCGTCTCTGAGCTTGATTGATCTGATAGAATGATAAATGCAGGGTGATTTACATGCTCCTTACCTGAAGAATTTTCTCAAGAAACTTATTAATCAAGTTGAGTCAGACCATGGCTTTGTGTTGGATAATTTATACGAACTCTATGCTCACTACATGGCATCGTTTAAGGTTTTGTTACATCCATTACTTTCTCCAAGTTTCCTTTTTTTTTCTTCTGGTTGGAAAGCTATGTTTTTTTTCTTCTTGATTTTCTTTCCTTTTTGCTAGGATGATAGTTTGGGGAAGAGAGATGCAAGAATCTGCAAAAGAATTTCATTTCTTTTTCCTGAGGGTAAATCTTGATTGTGGTTATGTTTCTTCATTTATTCTTATGATTTTGTTTCATTCAGATTTCCTTTGTCTGGTGAATTGGAATGGCTAGGTTGTTCTGAACTACAAAGTTGTCCACGCTCGAGGGCAGTGGTTTTTTCGTTGCAGTGTTCTCTAAACATGCTTGAAGGTGATACTGGGTATGCTTATATTTCATGTCATAAAAGACTATGCATATAGAGTGCAACATTTAAACGCTGTTATGTGATGTTTTTTGTCAATGCAGAAGTTCTTCTAAATGATAAACCAGTGTTCTTGCTCCTTGAGAATTCAACTTGTGTTGAGTTCAGCAATACCATTCATTTGGGCATTTGTTGTATCTATCTACATATTCTTATATCATAATTCTTCTATCAATATTCATATGCCACGTGTATGTTTGTGGAATCCGCATTAATTCTTACAAGTTGATTTTGGTTCGGTTATGCAGATGCTCAATATGGCCATCAAGTCTGTTTTTGTCCGAGTTAATACTTTCTCATCCAGAATTATTTTCTAAGAAATCATGCTTTGAGGTCAGTTCTATGTTTGAGTTTGTTAAATCCAGTAGCAACAATAATGTTTTTCTAGTCATGAGATATCTTGCATGTGATGATGAGATAATTATGTGATTATCTTCACTTATCAGAGAGGCTCTAAGATGTAATTCTGCTCTAACTATGTAGTTTCTAACTTTTTGTCATTTCATTTGTTACATTAAGATTAGCTCTCATCTGTTCTTACCTTGGTGCATTTTTTATAAATTTGAAATAGATTGGTTCAGGAGTTGGCCTAGTTGGATTATGTCTGGCCCATGTGAAAGCCTCCCAGGTATGGCCAATTATACTTGGTGATTCATGCATGAACATTTTCAATGATGACATTTTTGTTATTAAAGTATGGTGTTTTAGCTAGAACACTGAAATTTAAACCACAAAATGGTGCTGGTTTGTTTAGTTATTATATGGATAATATAATATTAGGTGGTATTTGTAGTTGAATTTAGTCAACTGGAAGCTTGTTATTGTCTCTCAACAGGTGATGTTAAGTGATGGTGACCTATCAACTTTAGCTAACATGAAGTTTAATTTGGAGTTGAACCACCTGAATGCTGAGGCTAATATGACAGAAAGAAACAAAGATTCAAACATGGTGAGTCTGAATTTGCATATGCTGTGCCTTGTACTTTTCTTTCATGTATTGAAAATTTAATCCTCACAGCATCTTCTCTCAGGTTTTTGCATATGATACTGAGCTATTTGCTAAACTGATATATAAATACCAATTTTCAGTATTTGTATATATTGATTTTCTACTTATCTTCTTGCAGAGTGTTGATGTGCTTATCTTGAGTTTCATACATGTTTGTCCATAGAAGATTAGTCTATAAAATTTCTTTTTTAAGTTTTATTTTGTCCTTTCTGTTGCAGTCTATTTTTGTGTTGATAAATGGTAATAAAAGCTGAAACCAAAATTGTCTGGATCTGCATTCTTTTGAAAACCTTTTTCTCAAGTACTGGATTTTTGCAAGTGTAAGATAGAAGAGAATATAAACTGTATTATACGTTGCCAAGTTTCTGTATTATGAACTGATCCATGCACCTCACTCAGGTAAAATGCTTGTATCTGCCGTGGGAATCTGCATCAGAAAGTGAACTTCAAGATACCATACCAGATGTTGTGTGAGAGTTCAACTCAAGTTTCTACTCAATCACTGAACTTAATTTCTCATCCTGTTTCTTTAAATTTGTTCAGAATTCAAATGCCATTCCATAATATATTACTATTTCAGTTTGGGTGCAGATGTGATATATGATCCAGCTTGTTTACCTCATCTTGTTCGATTACTTGCCATTCTTTTGAATCAGATGAATTCGAGTTTCTGCACACAGCATTCAAGTTGCAAGAGCCTCTCTCCAAACACTAAACTTGGAAATGGTGAACAAAATCACGAAAATGATATTGAAATATATAATGGTGGTAGTAACAGTAGCATGTCAAAGGAAGCACCAGTGGCTTATATTGCATATGTTATCAGGAACATTGAAACTTTCAACTATTTTCTGAGCTTAGGGACACAGGCTAATCTTCATATTGAGGATCTTACTGATTCATTGAAGCCATTGAATCTCCTCTGCTACATGCAATCATACAATCAAACCAGTGTAAGACTATTGCGTATCACTTCCAGTAATATACAGTAACCATTATTTGACTTTCACATGTTATGTTTTCTTTTTTTTTTAACTTGTAAGGTCATAAGATATGGTGAAGTGACAGAAATATATTATGCCTAGGCATAAGTAGTTTGTGAGAGACTTGGTGAAGATAGATAACTGATCAAATTATACTTTGTAGTGGATTTCGATATGAATATAATTTTAGATGGTAATGATGATAATTCATTTTAATAGATATACAATGAGTACAAATTTTATCCTTATAAGTCGGTGGTTTTGTAAGATTAAATTAGAATCAATGTTTAGTTTGTAAAATAGTATTAAAATTTATCCTAACGAGATAACCTACTATATCATCAAACTATCCAACCATCTACATATATTTAGTCCATGCTTGAAGTGTATTAGTAAAGATCTATAGATATATTCTTTGAATTGGTAAAGTGTATTATTTTTGGTTTAATACATGCGAGTACTAATATATTCTTTTAATATCTATAGATATTCACGGTACTCAAAAGTATTTACAAAAAAAATACTAAAATATTTAATAATATATGTTAATTCTAAATTCAAATAAAATATAATATATAACATTCATAAATTTTAAAAAAAGTTTAAATAATTTATTTAAATAGTATTGAATGATAATTTATAAAGAAATGAAGATTTTTTAAAATTAGTTGATAAAAAATAACCTATTCAAAATTGATGTGTTAATATTTTAATTCTGTTCTTTAATTTTTTTATATGTAAAGTACAGTATAGCGGGTACATGTATCTACAATTAGGGATACTATGACACTCGTACTTGTTCTATTTATATGCGGGTATGAAAAATACCTATATCCGTTACTTATACTGTGGTATCCATTTACAATATCTATTTCCTATCCATTATCGATTTTATACGTGAGTACGGATTATTTTGATCTTCCTAATTATATTTATACGTTAAAAAAATAAAAAAAAATACTTTTACATTTGTTTGGTTCAAAAAAAGGAAGAAATAAATAATTTTACATTTAATATTATTTTCAGTGTCATTTATTATTATTATTATTATTATTATTATGATAACAAAAAATAAAAAAAATATTATTATAATAACTATTGAAATAAATAATTATTCAAAAAAATAATTTTGTTATTAATTTATAGATTATTTTTTTTTTATGATTATAAAATAAATATAGTAGTAAACTGCTAAGAGGATGGGAAGAAAATAAAAGAAATTGAATCATGCATATTTATTTCGTGTCTTACTTTTTTAAATATTTTTTCATGCTCTTTTCCCGTGGATTGAGAACATAAAAGCTATTTGAACATAATAATTGATCATAAAAATAATAATAAATAAAAGAAAGTAGGTAAGGACATGTTTGGGGGATGGGAATCGGACAATATAGTGGATAACACGTCTGCGCAACGAATTAAGTGACAAGCAATGATTTTGTGAAAAGGAATTCTCATTGCTTGTCCAAAAGTTGTGACAACCTAATTTTATTGTTTGGTAGCAAAAAGTAATCGCAAGCTCTGATATTTGATTACTTCAAATTTCAGAAAACCTCTAATCAGACCAAAAGCTTTTTTCTTTTGGTTAAAAGGTGTCAACTTTAATCTTTGTTTTTCATATGAATGAATGTTAAATAATTTTCTAATTATTTTATTTTATGGGTGGATTATAATTGTTGTATACTAAAAAAGGGTAGTAAAATAATAATTAGTAATAAACTCTTTTTAGCCTCTCTTGTTCAAAATCTAGGCGTTACTTTATATGGCATTGTGATCAAAATCTAAACACTTTTCGTCTTCTCTATGCAATTGCAAGTTTTAGCAACTATGACAGTAAAAGACAAAAAGCCAAACAAAATGCATCTCTCATGTGTCAACCTCATGCAGCTAAGTTGTAAAATATTAATTACCAGACCATAGTACTTTTCTAATTACCATGTTTCTTTGGCCTCTAAAGTCGCCTTAAAATTTAACGTAACTCTTTGAGATTCCACGGAATTTGTTGGTTACTGTTCCGAGATTTGGACCCATCTTTTTATATTCTGTTGTATTGTGATTCTCATAAAGAAAAGTGGCAATCCACTCGATTCCATCACCACTGTTACTGATAATATTCTAATCAAGTTGAATCAGAAAGAAAGGCTTAGCTTTGCATGGTGAAATCAGAGATGGCGGAGAGTGAAGTGGAGGTGATTCACTCATGGTCTGCTCCAAGATCCCTCAGTACCAGTCTCATGTATTCTTTTGCTCAGGTCTCTCTCTCTCTCGCACTCACCTTTTTTCTTGCCAATGTATTTTGTTGGGTGCAAACAAGGAGTTAAAATATTGCATAATTTGACCTTTCTATTTTGAAATTTCTCATCATGAGTGATTTTAGCAGACTTTGTATGATAAGAAAACGATATTGTTGTTTGATGATGTTTTTGTTTGATGATGATGATGATGTTGTTGTTGTTATCATTCTTTTGATTTGGTCAGTTTCAACAAATGTGTACCTAGTATTCTGCTGATAGGTTAATCATTCCATTAATTGATTGAAACCTTGGTCTGCTATTGATGATTACTCGAGAATCCTGTTTCTGATGAAGGCGTGTTCATTTGTGCTACCCAGAGGGATGACATAGAAGTGCTTGATGAGCCTCTTTATGCAAATTTCCTCAGAGTAACAGGTCTTGATAGACCGTACAGGGAGGAGCTACTCTCAAAAATGGTAAATCTCTCACAAAATGCCTTCCTTCATTACCTTTCCTCTAATGGTTCCTGTGTATTTGTCTCTTGTAGTATCCTCTTTCCATGCTTCATTTTGAAAAATGTTGGTGTTTCAAATGTAACAGGAATCTGATGGAAATAAGGTCACTAGTGACATAATTTTTGGTCCAGGAAGGAAGAAATATAGATTCTGCAAGGTAAAGAACGTATCTTTTGATATATGCATTCATTGATCCAAAAAACCCCATACTAAATAGTTTATCTTGAGCCTTAGCTATGTGTTACCAAAACCAAGTTTGTTTTCTTCTCCTTCATTATTTATCTTTTGCTGTTTTCAGCATATATCAAAGCAACGGTTACAAGGTTTGACTGGTGATCTAATGAAGAAAGGAAAACACTTCATTCTGATAAGAAATCCTCTTGATATATTGGTAAAATGTCTTTCATTTATTACTTATTTGTCACTAAAATAACTTGCCAGTTCTGCATATTTTTGTCATATGCATAAGGTTTGGCTTGTGAAAAACCCTATGAGCTTTGTGTTTCATTAATAATGCCTAAAGGGTGTTACAAATATTTTATCAATTTTTATGACATTTCTTGGTTTTTTATGTCTATTACTACTGCGTGATAGTTCTTGTGTGATTCACTCAATTGTGTATGTTCAGCCATCCTTTGATAAGGTTGTCCCTCCATCTTTCTATGAGTTGGGTTTGGCAGAACTAGTTTGTATATACAATGAACTTCGTGAGATTGGAAAGGCACCACCTGTTATTGATGCTGCAGAACTTCAACAAGATCCTGAGGTATTATCTGAGCTTTGTGAACATGCTTGATTGGTTTTTGTTTATTTGAGCACTAGATAGATAATAATATTTACAAACTAACTTAAAATATGTTTTTAAACATTACTTTTTGATTATCTTGCATTAGTCTTGTGATCTTGTTGATTTTCAGGCTACCCTACGCGGTCTCTGTGATGATCTGCAGATTCCTTTTCAACCTGCTATGCTCAAGTATGTAGCTTTTTGTTACCCTTTACATAAATTCTCCCAACAAAGTTAAAATCACAGCGAGGAACTCAATGGGGATGAGTTTATCACTGGAAACTTTGGTTAAGACATTGATCAAGTTACTATTTTTAGCGTTCAAACAAAACAATGTTCCTGATATTCTTATTCTGCAACAATACATTCCAGGTGGGAAGCAGGTCCAAAGGAAATAGATGGCTTGTGGGCTCCTTGGTGGTACAAGACTGTGCACAAAACTACTGGTTTTGAGAAACCTAGAAAGTATCCCCAGGTATTTTGTTGTTTCATCATGTTCTATTAGTCTTTTATAGAGAATCCATGCTGTTATTTTGTTTGAGCTATTATTAGTATTTTGAAGTTGTTTGCTCCATTACCTATTGCCATTATATTTTTTCTAACAACAGAAATTAGATTTGAAATTGGATGCTCATTATGAACCCATGTTTGTTCTTACTTTTCCCATAAAAAAATTGGATGATACAAAATTTGATTTGACCAAAAACATGACTATAGTTAAGCTGTAAAGTTTAAACTTGTCTTCTTTTCAGCCATTTCCTTTTTCTCTCTACGATTTGTTGGAGCAAAGTCTACCACTGTATAACATGCTTCGGCGTCATGTGAAGAAAAAATCATCTCTTCTGATCCCTCCTTTACCTACTCCCAATCTTCCTGTTCCTGCAAATGAGAAATTGCTTGCTTGGGTTGGTGATGAGATTGTGCCTCGTGATAGTGCTAAGGTAATTAGTTGCATGACAATTAAAGGGTATCTGCTGTATGTTTTTCATATGATAAAGCTTCAGACTTATGTGGTTGATGTACAGATTCTCATGTTTTGAAAATATTACCCTGTGATCTATCAGGTTTCTGTGTTTGATTCAGTTGTCCAAGGAGGTGACTCGGTTTGGGAGGGACTTCGGGTGTATAGTGGAAAGATATTTAAGCTTGAGGAGCATCTAGACAGGTGATGTCACAAAACTAAGAAATTGAATAGTTTTTTATATGTAATGCTATCACATTATTCCAATAATATTCTGTCTGATCAGTTGATTACATAATTGAATTAGTAATGCAATAATTGAAAAACTCATGATGTGTCCTCTTACATTTCTTGTTTCTTATAGGTTATTTGATTCAGCAAAAGCTTTAGCTTTTGAAAATGTTCCTAATCGGGATGAGGTGAGTCTTAGATGCATTCAGTTCATCTATGTAGCATGTGTCAGTTGAAACATTCAGTTCTTGTTTAGGTTACCATCATAATGAATGTTCAAAAAATTGCAGATAAAGGAAGCAATTTTCAGAACTTTGATTAGGAATGGCATGTTTGACAATTCACACATACGGCTTTCCCTAACACGAGGGAAAAAGGTTTTACTATCTCTCATTTATCATTTCAGCTAGCTAAATTATTTCTTAAGCCTAATAATTCGTCAAATTCTGTTTCATCATCACTCACATGGCAGTGCTCAGCGTTATATGGGAGCAGCTTCATAATTTTAATAATATATTAGAGTATATGAACAAAAAGCCTGTCCATATTAACCAGAAATCTCAGTTATAATAGAATGAAGCAAAGGGTTCTGCTTGTTTGATTATTCAGTGAAACTATGGTAAAGACGAAATAAATTGTATTAAAGTCCCTTTCTATGGACCATTCTTGTTTTAACTAAAGTAGAATCAATATTCTGTTTATCCAGGTTTCTTCTGGGATGAGCCCAGCATTCAATCTTTATGGTTGTACATTAATTGGTAACTTCCTATCCCATTGCCAACTAAGTAACATTGATGTTAGTATCAAATTCTTTATATTCAAGTTATTTTTTAGCTATAATAGTTCTTCTTTTAAGCTTTGATAAATCTTCACACTAGTCTTTTAGCTAAGTCAAGCAAAATCATGCAGTTTCAATAATATTTAAATGTGTGGAATCATCACTTGCATCATTGCTTTGGAAATGGTTAATCATTTTATACTATATTGGTTTCTTCTTTACATATGCAGTGCTTGCTGAATGGAAACCCCCAGTGTATGATAATACCCGTGGTATAGTTCTTGTAACTGCTACAACTCGCCGTAATTCACCAAATGTGAGTTTCTGCTTTGTATACTTGTTATCATGGTTCTCTTTCATCTTACACATTGGAGAACATTTTGATACATTTTGTTTTTACCAGAACTTGGATTCGAAGATTCATCACAATAACCTTCTCAACAACATACTTGCAAAGGTATTTTCCTGTTCTTCTCAACCAAAATGTGCTAATTAATTACTGTTGTTGGTAGTAGATGGTTTCTGTTGTAACAGTGATGGTTGTTAAGTTAATTTAACAGGGTAATCCTTATAGTAATATCATTATGGATAATGTTTATTCACTACATTACTAAATATTATCATTGACCAAGTGCAGATTGAAGGCAATAATGCAAAAGCAGATGACGCAATCATGCTTGACCAAGATGGTTATTTGTCAGAAACCAATGCAACTAACATTGTATGTCCTCAAATTTACCCTTACTGTCAAACAAGTCTTTATTTTCATTGTACTAGGTAGCAACCAACAGAGATGTTTCTTGGGGTCAAAGCTTTGCAACAAGGTTTATTTGCAACATAGACACTACAGGGTCTAATGTTTGGAACACTTCAACTCATTTAATGTTCTTCTGTCTGCAGTTTGTTGTCAAAAAAGGCCGTGTTCTGACACCTCATGCCGATTACTGTCTTCCTGGCATTACTCGCGCAACTGTAAGTTGTGTACACTAATCCTGTTGTTTTAAAACCAATTTCTGTATATAGTGACGGACCTACATGTAGTTGAGCGTGAACAAGCAGTTTCCTGATTTTGTTAAAATTAATACCAAATATCTCAAAAAAAATTATTTTGTCCTCCGTAATCTTATATATTTGTCCTCCTTAATTCTTCTCCCCTTGATTCTTTACTTTTATTGTTAAAGGTTGCTTGATTGAGACACATAATTTCTAACTGACTGCGCTGACTCAGGGTCTTAGATTCGTCATTGTCCGTATGTATTGTATATGTATTGTAGCATTTATGTTTGGCATGAAGAAGCAGATGACACCTGAATACAAGTTTCAGCTACAAGAAGTGCTTTTATTCAGCATCTGATTTTGTTTGTTAGAGTGCCATTGTGTTGGCAAATAATCACTTTTTTTGGTAGGACATGGAGTAGATTACTAGAAAAGTTTAGGTTTGTAATTTCATTCTAAGTTATGCTTATCAATGAAGTGTACTTTGGCATTGATTGACTCTTCTGGTTTGCAATTTTAGGTAATGGATCTTGTTGTGAAAGAAGAGTTAATCTTAGAGGAGCGCAGAATCAGCTTGTCAGAAGTGCATACTGCAGATGAGGTTCCCATATACAGTTTCAAATACGTTTCTGAACAAAAATTGCTATAAGATATTAGGGATTAACTTATGAGAACAAAAGATCATACACTGATACTGTAAATAGTTTTACACTATCATCTAGTCATAAACTACCATGGTAAGTTTATTTACTTCACAGTAGCTATTTTGAAATTCATGTCAAAGGTGCATTGCAATTAGATAATATATACTCTCAGTTCATTACTATTCAACTCTCAACTTTTACTGTTCTAATCATTTTCTTATTTGATAATTTTATATTAATCTATTACTTTTAGCATAAAAATAATTTGTGCAAAAAATGTACAATTATACATATATATCATCCAATTTAAGTTGAGTTATAAATAGAAGACTATCTTGCAGGTCTGGACAACTGGAACAATGGGAGAACTAAGCCCGGTAAGTGCCTATTATACCTTTTCAATCCAATCTTACAATACATTTAAAGGTTAAATATGTTTTTAGTCCCTGAACTTGAACATGAAATTAGATTTCGTTCCTGTTCCAAACTTTGATACATTTTGGCTTTCAAATTTTAAAAATGAATAGATATGGTCCCTTTAATCTGATGACATTAATTTTTTCTTTTACATGTTAAACGGTGTTTTAGGTTGACATTTGAGCTTAAACGTGTCAAATGGTGTAAACAACTTAAATATCAGAATGTAAATACCATTTAAAAATGTATCAAAGTTTAAATTTAGGAAGTAAAAACATATTTAACATTACATTTAAAGGACAAGTTTAATGGTATGAGATTAAAATTTATTGGATATTTTGTTTAGGTGGTGAAGGTTGATGGTCGCGTAATTGGCAATGGAGAAGTTGGAGCAATCACCAGAAGATTGCAAGCTGCATATAAAAATTTGACAGAAGAGGCTGGTGTACCTATACCAACCTATGTTAAAACTTGAAAAGGTTTACCATCTTTTTCTCTTTTTCTTTTCAAAAAACTTTTAGACTTCTTTGGTCTTAAAATTTTCCATAATCCTTTTTTTATCTTCATCTCTTGTAGATTGCAGTTGTAAGGGAGAGGAAAATGCTGTACATTACTAAAAGCTACATATATGGAAGCATTTTTCCCTCAGAAAAGAAAAATGGTTTTTCTGTTATTCAATAAATTAGCAAAAAACAAACTCTTTCTTTTTCTTTGGAGGGGAATTAAAAAGTTCGTGGTTCCATTAGAGCTTGTTAAGGTTGAGTTTGGTTTCAAGTTAACTTTTTTTTAATCACTGACCAGTTTACATGGTTTTAGCTAAATGATCGGATATTTTTTATTTCTTTCTAGTATTTAAACAGGATTGTCAAATAAATAAAATACGATTAAACAGAGTATTTTTTTTTATTTGTTCTCTAAATTCATATTTTTAACAGTTAAAATTGAGTGATTTGAGTATGATGTAAGTCATTTTTATATGTAAGGTTGGTTTAAAATTTTTTAACATAATATTTTTTATTCACAATTCATTGGACACAGAATAGACACAAAAATATTGTTTTGAGTAAAATGTTATTTAATTTTACTTCATTCATTTTTATTATTATTAGTAGTAGTTAGTAGTATTAGTATTAAAGACATAATCCATTTGTGGTGAAAAGTTTTTGAAATGAAGTTATAAAATTGAGTGAATTTTGATAAGTTCTTCTATTATTACTTGTAAATTTTTATTGTTAACAAGATAGTTTGATTAGTAACTGGATCTATTTTATTAGTTTATACTATCTTTTATATGCAACTGGAAAGATTGTGCCCTACTCTATAACAAGAATAGATTAAGGTACAACTTTTTAATAATTAAATTAAGTCAACATTTTTATTTAAATATATTTAGTTGAACAATGCCTAAGACATTCAAAAAACTTAAAAAGTGGAATTACTTAACTAAAAAGAAATATTAAATGTATTAAAAGCATAGGTACTGATAATACAAGTGGAGACTAGATTATACATATAAGAAATTGAAAAATGATATATTATTACAGTTTGTCCATCTCAAACTTAAGTCTTTCTTAAAAAACAAGGAATTATCTTAAAAGAAAAATTGGGTCAGCTTTCCCTATGAATTCATCAATTTTTCTATTGTCCGTTTTCAACAATTAATTCCAATTTTTATAATAATGAGAATTAATTAGAACATTTTCCAATTCGTGATTTAATTTCAATAAATACTAACACATAAAACTAATATAACAAAGACTAAAAATCTGACAGAGTGCATAGTAAAATTTACGAGGCATGATATTTTGATTTGGGTTATATATTTATGTCATATTTATGTCTGATACGTATTCATGTTCGATATTTTAAAATATTTGATTATTCTGATCACCAAAGTGGTAATACTTTCATGATGATTATTTTTTATGTTAATACTTTTAATACATATTATTTCAATTTGAATTCACACAATAACAATCATATATTTATTATATTTTTAAAGATTAATTTATATTTTTCAATATATATGTATCGCGTATTGTGTTTTATTATTTTCAAAATAAACATATCAATTATATATATATATATATATATATATATATATATATATATAT
>Ga0099823_1004990_pt1 | contig 13132 bp, 6 predicted proteins | sample CowpearedBW_FD_76831 | JGI IMG/M metagenome (GOLD analysis project Ga0099823, IMG submission 76831) | Root nodule microbial communities of legume samples collected from California, USA - Cow pea red BW | ecosystem: Host-associated > Plants > Roots > Nodule | place: USA: California | collected... | reverse complement strand
GAGAGAGAGAGAGAGAGAGAGAGAGAGAGAGAGAGAGAGAGAGCGAGCAAGAGAGAGAGAGTTATTTTAATTTTAGAGAGAGATTCATCGAGGTAGACGGTTAACGGGAGAAGAGAGGGTGAGTTTATCGTGCTGGCTTTTAGACACTGGTGACTGGGGAAGAAGCTAACCTGACACGAGGTAAAACGAAATCGAGTGTGCGACTTCTGGTTGCTCCGGAGAGACGGTGATAGTGGTGTAGTGATGGGTTAGTTTTTGTATAGCTAACTGCTTTCTCTTTCTCTTTCTGTTGGACACAACAAGAAGCTGGCTTTTCTGCAACTCCTCACTCAGATAGAAGTAGTACAAGAGTAGAACCTTCTTGGTGTGGTGACGAAGAAAAAAATAAATTAATTAATTTGGGTTTTGTGGGAAATATACAATTAGAAAACAAAAATTCCCGCATTGAATGGGTGATCTAGAATTTGGTATTGTAATTGAGACAGTCTCTTTCGGTGTTTCCAGTACAATAAGGAATTCATCTAATTCTTACGGCTGTTTTTATTATTCATTATTAGAAGAATTAATGGATAGAACATTAATCGTTACTTGGTAATTTTCTGTGAAAAAGTATCTTTTCTTCGACCTTGTTGCCTGCATGTTTCCTTTTCAGCTTTCCGTAGCTTCAATTACCTTTTTTATGTTTTGCATTCTTTTTTCTTTTAGGTCATTTGGAATATCCTCTCCATCCCGAGCTATGATGATTCCCCTATTTTTTGTGGGGACCATGTGTGGCTGGTTCCTAAGAAATGACTGCACAGACTAATTAAAGTCTTCTACATCTCATACGCGGATTGATGATTGAATTTCAAGGTATATGCTTTGCATTACCAACATACACAAAATTAACAACCACTTACAATGACCACCGAACCTCCAACCTACCCTTTTAATAAACAAAAGGGAGTAATGACTCTACAAATCCATACACCTACCCTACATGTCTAAATTTATGGATTTGCTCGGTTAATAATGGAAACCATGTTCTCCTTCGCATATTTTTTGTTAGAATCATTTTTTTTAAATGAATAGATATGCATGTAAGAGAATCTGGTCCATTATGTAAGTGGTATTGTCTTTTTGGTGTTGATCTTCAATTATTGAAGTTGCTAAATGTGTATGTTGATGATTTAAAAGAGATAAAAAGCAGTGAGGAGGTATTACATGGGTTTAATTGAAAGTGAAGGGCTAACGGTTTACATGAGAATCGGTTTGAGGAAATAGATAGGCAAAAAGTAAAGTAGCTTTTAATCTTAATTTTGTATGTTTCCTTATCTCTTTTACTTGTTGCTTAACGGTTGTTGAGTAAAGGGTATATGGACGTGACATAATATTCGTTATGAAGGGGTGATGACAGAGTGAATTGTAGAAACGAAAAGAAAGAGGGTCCATAGGTGCCATGTACAATGTCATGATTACACACGTGTCCAAAATGGCAGCAGCAGCAGCAGCACCCTTATCCATGTCATCATGGATCCAAATGTGCACTTTCCAGCCTTCCAGAGTCTATTTTCCTTTTTCTATATGATGAACCAAAAATCGATATAAGATAAATGATGCAAGTAGAAGACTTGCACGTGGTGTGGTGCATTAATATCGCCAGGTTTAATTTGCTTCGGATCTGCTGCCATTTTCAAACAGAGTGCACACCACACAATAACAGATATGCAGGATTTTTAACGTGCGACCGATGCTAAATTTCGAAATTCAAACAAACATATAAAAAATAACTTTAATCAAATTTATCATTATTTCTCAGCTCAGGTACGCTATATTTTACATCCAGTATTTTTAAAGATTATATAGAAAACTCTTACTTAAATGTAATTAAGTGTAAACAACAAATATACTTATTTTCGTATGTTTGAATTGTGCAATTGTATATTTACTACGCCTACGTGGTTTAGTGAAAATATTGTCTCACTAATTTATGTTCGTTTTTATTCTTATTATACACATACATTGGTATTATTTTACCAATGTGTTATTTACAGGGTGCTTTTTATGTGATTTAATTTGTATGTACGTTTAAATGAAACGTATGTAATGTATAATTGTTGTCTATATATATATATATATAATGTTTTAAATATTTAAACAGTAAATTATATCCTCAATGAGAACAGTAAGTGTAATTATTTATTCAAAATATAGACAAAAAATCAAAAAACGAAATTACCATAAATTCCGCGAGACGTTATGGATTTCAAAGTTTATGTATCATTCTTTTTATATTATTTTTTTCAAACAACATGACACTGTTATTTTATTGAAGATATTGAGAAGATTAAAGCCGTTGTCGAGAAAAAGAAAAAAGAAATAAAGAGAATGTGAAGGATACATAAGAAAGAAAATGCGACGCACATAGGATCTCAGCAGCGTAGATGGTGGGGAGGATGGAATGTTGCTTATTAATGGAAGGTAGACAAATATTATTGGTATCTGATTTTCATGTAGCCAGTGTTTAGTGATTTTTTAAAAAGAATTACAGAATAGTAAATAAAAAATTAATATATTTTTGTCCTCATATAATTAATTACTTTACTAATTTGACTCTAATTTTAATTTCATCTTCTACTATTTTAATTGGTTACATCTAACTTATTTATTAAATTAAAGCTTAAATAGTAGTTTGGTTCTAATTTTCGTTCGATTTTTTTAATGTGGTTCTACTGTTGATTTTTTTTTTTCAATTTAGTCCTAATATTGGTAAATTTTTTTCAATTTGGTCCTTTTCGCTAACATCGTTAAAATAGTTAACGGATGTGAACAGTAACCGTCACGTGTCATTTTATTATTTTTTTTATTTTTTGTTATTTTTTGTTATTTTTTTTTATTTTTTGTTATTTTTTTTAGTTTTTTTAATTTTTTTTTAATTTTATTTTAAGGTATAATATGGATTCCCATACATATGTATAATAAATTCATTAATCACATTTTCAGTACATTAAACGAGAAATATACACAATTTTAGTATAGTATAACAAATTTAATATTATAAACCATTGAAATTATTAGAATTATCATTAACATAAATTTAACTTCCAAGCAATTATTTATAAGTAAAAGGCTTACAAAAGAGAATTTGGACTATTACACTTTTAATAAGAGTCATATCCTAACTATCAACTATATCTTTTAGCCTAATTTTAACAACTAGTATTAAAATTCAATTTCTAGAGAGTTGTACACCTTATCGTGAGTAGAGAGGAGATCCACATGGCGGGTATGGAAGGACACCTTATATTTGAGAGAGCATCCCTCACAAGGCTGCCTCTAGTGCATATATATGAAATTACTATATAAAAAAATGGTTATCCAAAAATGTAATTTATTTTGAAGCATTGACATTTTTGAAATTACTAGTAAAGAATATACTATGATTCCATTAAAACTTTAGTCTATTTCAATATAGACTACGGTTCCCCAAAAGAACCGTAGCCTATAGTGAGAGTATCTCACTATAAGCTACAGTTCCTTTAAGGAATAGTAGTCTATCTTAAAATAGACTATGATTTTAACTGAACCATAACCTATATTGCCTCAAATAGGTTAATCTTCTTCGTTTTTGCTATACTCACAACTGCCATTGTTGTCTCCAACTCTGTCATGAAAGATCATCCCTTCCTTTTTTTCTTCTCCCTTTTTTTCCACACCACTACTTACCCTCATTTTCTTCTTCCCTTTGGATTCACACCACTTTCTCACTTTTCACCATCTTCATGGCTATAATATCTCTTAGTAAGCACATTGCCACCCACATTGTTGTTGTTGTCCCTACTTTGGTGAAGGCATTCCGACCACACTAAGTTGTTGCATTCTCCGTTTCGTTCTCCTTCTCATGGTGAACAACACATTCCCTGCTTTGGACCTTCTCTTCTCCTTTTTTTAATTCATTTAAAATATTTGTGTGATATTATTTGTATATTATTTGAATTATTTTATGTTATTTGGGTTATTTATTATTTGATTATGTTGCTTGGCATAATCTTTCTATAATTAGATTACTGTGTGCACAAATTTCGTTTGTTTAGTGTTGAGATTTATTTGTTGTTGTAAGAAGTGAACTTTATTTCTTGCTTGAGAGTCAACACAAAAAATATTTACTATTGCCAATTTGAAAAGTTTGTATATTTCTTTTACATTAAAATAACAAGAGGCAATATTAATAATTAATGTATTAAATCTTGAATTGTCTGATTGGATGATTTAAGAAAATTAATCACTTTTAATAGTTTTTTACTGCATATATATTTTAATATGTGTTTCTTATATTTTTGTGTTTATTAAATTATGTTAGTTTTTATATTTATTATTAATGTTTTTTACTTTATTCTTTGAAAAAGATATGACTAACGATCAAGCTACATTAGGTTCGGATGTGACTTGTACGAGATTTATTAGGATCCATCATACTAAGGTCTCTCTTACTTAGACGTGCTAGTGGTGGTAGAACACCACTCACCATTGACATCAAAATTGGCATGGTTTCATAGTTCAAATGTTGACATTTTAAACAAATACCTAGGAGTCATGACACGTTAAAATATTTACATTCTTGTACTGTCATGGGATCATGTGCGCGAGACTGAACGAAACATGATTTAGCAGGACATCTTGGTAATGTATCTTATTTTACTGTTGTTATATTTTTATTATATTGATTACAAATAAGCGTTGTGTGGTTTTTTATTATAGACATAATTTGATATTCCCAATGTAGGAATGCTAAGAAATAAAGTTCTTTCTTTGGTTGTCCTCAAATTTCGTCAGTTAAAGTCACAATTGAAGACAAATTATGTGTTTGGTCGTAAAAGGGGTTAAAATTCTTGTATTGGATATGCGACAATTGATAAAGAAACTTTATGTTTATTTGTTCATATTCGTGAATATGAGAAATGGAAGATTAGGGCACTTTATTTCATAAATATATCAACTTTTCATTGAGTGCAACATAATCTAATTCATAAATTTGGTATATTATATGTTACAATAAATTTGGTATATTATATGTTACATGATGACATAGGAAAATGGCCCAGTCCATCATTTGCCAAAATAAAACCCCATGCATATTGTCTCATGGTAGGTATAAAAAACTAGAGGAAGCTATGATAAATGAAAAGGAGAAATCAAGGCCTCCACCTTCTAAGGATAACTATAGTGTTATCCAACCTCCATCACCACTAAGTTGATGCCAAAATTGGAAGCAAGCTCGTGTATGATCATCAAGTGTTTATACTTCTAAGGTCGCACACCAAGTGTTAGAAAGAATTGTAAGATATAACTTCTCCTTACACAATGTTATGATTTGCCATGAAGAAGATGCTAAATTGCTTTTGTATGTTGCAAGATTCCTTGGTTAAGCAAAGCTCCCAAGGTACTTTCAAAGTTCTTAATCGTTAGAACATACTTGTTACTACAATTAAATGACTTGATCACTTTAGGCGTGTGCATGCTACTCAATCAGGAATAGGCATTTGTTGTAAGACCCAGGAAATTACATAAAGAAATAAATATTTATTTAATAAATGGGAGAGCGGAAAATTAATTAGTGCAAAGAGTTAAGACAAGGAGTAATGGTAGCTTAAGAGGTTGAGCGTGTGGAATGGTGTGGAGAGGACTTGGGTTTGAGTCCTTAATATGTCATTAATGTGTTGATTTAAGTGTTTTATTATTTAAATGTATGATTGACCCTGGAGTGGGATAATATAATCATAGATGAGTATGAATTATCATAAAACATGAATTGGTTGATTGATTATGCATTTCTTTGGTAATTGTATGGATTTGGGTTCAAACCTTGACTAACACTAAATAGTTTCTTTTTGCCTAATTTCTTTTTGTCATGGATTGGAAAGTTCAAAAACCCTAGACATCATAGAGAGCAGCTGGGAGGGCTGAGAAAACCACCTGTTAGTGGCATTCGATGGCCATTAACATCCCCTAATAACCATTTTCGTTTTTTTAATTAATTAAATTAATTTAGGGTTGAAAAGTGTAAGAGATGGGAGGTTTTAGTGTGCTAACAGAGGGACTGAGTTTAGCAATAAGAAGAGTGAGTTTTCTGCACCAAAGAGAGAGAGCATTGAGGGTTGGGAAGAACTTTTGGAATGGAGGCAAGAGCTAAGGGAAATGTGGGCTAGGAAGAACTCTATGAGTCACAAAGGAAGTAAGGAATCCAAGTTAGGATACCTGCACCTTGTGAATTTAATTCATAATTATATATTTTGCATAATGTATGGATACCTGTGTGCTTATATTTCTGCCAGGTTGTGGAATTCTTTTGGGTTTGTTGAATTTTCTAGAAGATGCTTAACGGCTTTGAAGGCCCACTAGGCAACTCATTAGGAAATAGCCTAGTTTTTGGGTCTGTTAAGAACCGCCAGACAACAAGGAGTGGCCGCTAGGCGACAAGCATGAGTTTGCATGTCCACTCTGTTTTCTGGGATTTTGTGGAAAATTGGTGAAAATTTGGGTGCCTTATGTTTACAGTGATTTGTTTTGGACATGTATTGGTTGAATGTCGATGTGGTGATTAAGATTGATTGAATTGGGGAAGAAGTTTTCATTAGGGTTCGTGAGGGATTGGGAATGAGATAATTTGTATGAAAATTGTTGTAATTCGGTATGGGTAGGGATTAATTGATGTATATGATTACTAGAACTATAAATTAATGGAAATGGACTTCAATTGGAGGGTTGGGTAGTGTTGTGGGAATTTTGGAATTTTCTAAGTGCAGAAAATTGGGTTATGGACAAGAACCCTAATGCACCACTTGACAGTCAATAAGGCACCGCCAAGCGAGGCTAGGGAAATGCAAGGACAGGTTCTGGTGTTTTGGACAACGTGGGTTGTGGGGTAGCCAATTCATGGAAATATGGGTGGGAGACCATGCTAAAACTAGAATTGTTAAGGAATTGGAGTAAATGGCTTAATGTAGATTCTATGGTGGTGAATCAAGATTAGTAACCTGGGATATAGGAATAAGATGAGTCTAACTTGGATTATAACATATGGGATGTATAATGTGGAATTAATAAGTGGAATCCTAAAATTTTGTGTGAGGTTAATGGTAGGTTAACACTATGAATTGTTAAGAGAGAGGGAGTGTTATGGGTATTGTTTGAGGTGGGTAATAGAACTGGTATGAGAACATAAACATGTGAATGCTGAATAATTCATAGGAGCATAGGTTGATCTTAACTAATTCTAAGTGATGGCTTAGTTATGTTGGAGAATACATGTGGGGATAAAAATGTTAGTAAGACATATGAGAGATGGATTCCAGTCATGTTGCATGGAAGGTAGGTACTTGGCAGTTCTGCGATGTGCTTTTGATGATTTGATTGTGTTAAATGATGTCCTGGATTGTAAAACCCAATAAGAGACGTTGTATTGGTGTATCGCCTAGCAGTGAAGTTTGAATTGCCAAGCAAAGACTACAAATATAGGGGGTCACTGGAACACTTGGCACTTAGCAGTAGAGTTGTCAAAAAGGGTTGGAACTCGTGAGCTAACCCGACTCACCACGGGTTCAGATCGGATTGGGTTGACATTTTTTTTACAAATTTCAATACGGGTTGATTTTTAACCCGACTCACCTAGAACTCGGCTCACCCGGGTTGCTGAGCCGAGTTGGCTCACCAACCCGCAAATAGAGGGTCACACTAGTGTTTTTTATTAAGTTGGGCTTTGCATTTGAATCATGTTAGGGTTTTTTTAGCCAACACATAAATAATTTGTGTTTTTGTGATTTTGATTTGTATTTGGATTGTATTAAATTTTATTTAGATTTTAATTAGAATTATAATTTAGTTTTGACTAAAAAAAATAAAAAAAATAATATTTTTTTTAATTAACTGAATCCGTGAGTCAACCCATTTCACCCACCAACCCGTGGTGGGCCGGCTTGGGTTTGAATTTTTTTGGCTCGCTAATAAGTGAGCCGGGTTGGGTTGACTCACTAAATGATCAACCCGTGGTGGGTTGAGTCGGGTCAGATCAGGTTACCTATTTTGACAGCTCTACTTGGCGATGAGGGTGATTCCCCCAAGTGATAGTGATGTGGGCAATGGCCACTAGAACACATGGCGCCTGGCGGTGAGAATGGTTCCGCAAGGCGATAATTGCAGAAAAAGAGACCTTTGAAGCACGTGGTGCCTGGCGACGTGTGATGCTCACCAGGCGGTCTACAACGATATTTTGCCTGGCGGCGCTTAGGTTGCGCCAAGCGATAGTGTGGGGACATGGTTGATTTTATGATTGTGATGCATGGGTTACATGACTTTGAATAATTCCTTTGGGTATGAACTTGCTGGGGACCCATTTACAAGTTGTAGCTTGTAATGGGGGTTAAACACGTGTGGTCCGAGTTGTAGTTTGGTAGTATTGGAATTCCAGTGTGAGCATGCTAGTTGTGGCTCGTATGAATTTGTTCCACTTGATTGTCCTCCACGGTGGTGACCGGTGAATTTATATTGGTTTATCCGTATACGTTCAATTCTCTTAATTTTCACTTAATAAGTTCCACTAATCAAAACTTTAATTACAAATAAGTATACCAATCATTCTTGATTATTCCTTCTCAATCTTTTTCTAAGACTGAAAATGTGAGTATTCTCTATCGTAACTCTTTGCTATAATAAGTTAAAGGAAATATTATCCTCAAAGAAAGCTCATAGAAAGCTCATAGTAAACTTTCTCATAAGTGGGTGACTTCACCAACTTAAGAAAATAAAGTTATTCAAACATTTCTAACAAACATGAACACAAATGATAGAGCCTAAACACTAGGTCACCATAAATATTTTTATAACTCTTATAAATAAAAAGTTGCCATATCCATGTGAAAGATGGTTGAAAAATAGTAGCAAACTTAGATAGGCATATTCAAGCATATATGGTTATTTCATTCGTTGGCTTCAAAGTATTTAACAATAATAATGTGCTAGATTATATAAAAAGACAAAAATATTATTTATAAATTTTTAATTATTGTGAAGTTATATCTTAGAGCAAGTAGAACTTATATTTTATATTCACATGTTTGTATAAACAATCACTACAAGAAAACTATTTATTACTGACGAATAAATTTCGACGGATATAAATTCGTCGGTAATTTCTTTTTTCCGACGGATTTATCGACGAATATTCTTTGCGAACATTACCGACGGATTGATCTGTCGGTAATATGTTTTTGAAACTTTTTTATTTACTTGCCGACGGATTGATCCGTCGGTAAGTTTCCCAGATATTGTGCACCAATTTACCAACGGAACTTACTCCTTTACCGACGGATTATTTCCTTCGGTAATTTCCTCGCTGTAATTAAAATCGAATTTCGCTCTTCCCCTAATTCAGTTTCCCTGAAAACGCGAAAAGGAGGGTGCAGAGGGAAGAAGGTGCAGAGTAGCGTGGTGGCGCGAGCGGTTCCGTCCAACCCTTTTCTGATTCAAGGTTTTTTCCCGTGCCGGCGCGACGTTGCGACAATGAGTGTGCCCTGGCCTTGCCGTGACGTTCGTGGGTACGACGCAATCAACAGCAGGGAGCTCCGTCTGCGTTCTTCGTCGAGGTCACCGGCGTAGTGGAATGGTGTGGTGCAGAGCAACCCCTTTTTCGATTCGACTTTGTCGGCGCGACGCTGCCACCGTGAGCATGCCCTGAGCCGTCCGTGACTTCGTGGGTGTGGTGAAATTGAATTCACAATCTCCGTCAGCGTTCTCCGTCGAAGTCACCAACGTAGTGGTAGTTGACACTCTTCCTTTGATTTCTTTATCTCTCTACATATTCTCACTGTCGTTTTGTAATTGGTAATGATTTTTTGGGGGACCACCGTGGTTGAAGCTTTGGATTGGGGGAGGCAGCAACTATCAATTTTTTGGGTGCTTAAGCGCGAGTCTGAGCCATTGCAGGTATGAGCTTTTTCTCTTTCTCTCTGGAGCGATAATTGATTGATGTTATTTTTTGTTTGTATGCTAATTTGATTATGTGTTTGAGCTGGTAGGCAGAGATGTGGTGTATTTTTTGTTTGTATGTTAATTTGATTATGTGTTTGAGCTGGTAGGCAGAGATGTGGTGGGGAGAAGAGTGTAAAGTGTGTGTTGATTGATTGAAATGGATAATTAAAGTGAAAGGTTAAATGTGCGTTTGGATTTTGAAATTTGGTTTAGAGTGCCCACTCCTTATGTAATTGTTTTTGTTTTGCAACATCTTGCAAGTAGGCTTTGGCCTCATGAGTGTAGTATATTTGGTGCTGCTTTACTAAAAATTTTCCTTCATCACTTGATGTTGGTTTTGTTACTGATTTATTATGTTGGTTTGTCGGTAAATATTACAGACTAGCCTTTTACCGACGAAATTTTGCCCGTCACATTTTCGTCGGTAAAACTACATTACCGACGGATTTTTGGCTTTACGGACGGAATATGATCGTCGATAATTACTGTTTTTTTTGTAGTGAATTATTTGTTGTACATCTTGTCCTTAAACTCATGTAGTTCAGCATGCAATTAGGAATGAGTTAACCTATTTGCTATAAGTCAAAGGTAGCAAAGAGAATGAAAATATTTATACTCAATTGATTGATCAACAAAAACTTTTTTACCTTTGATATTGAAAAAAATGAATGTAATCAAGTTATGAATGAATCAATATAAAAAACAAAGTATTTATTACTTCTTTCTATTACAACTTTTGTACTCTTGATCGCCATAAAAACTTTACCGAAAGAGCTTGCTAGCTTTGTTACAAAACCTACATTTGAATGTCTAATAGACGTATTTATAAAAATATTTTTGAAATTTTTTTTTTTGATATATTTAAATGTTCCTACATAAAACATTTTCTAAAATTCAAGAAAAAATTGATTTGAAGAATTAAAAGAAGAAAGAAAACAACCCAAATTTGAAAATAAAATAATATTGTAATAAAAACAATATAAATAGAATCCACTGTTATTTTGATGGCCCGTTAGTAGCCCATTCCATTTAGGTTAAAGTCGACTTCCGGTAATATATTTTGACTTCCGGAAGTGGATTGACATATTTTGACTTCCGAAAGTCAACTTCCGGTAATATATTTTGACTTCCGGAAGTCGACTTTTGATTATATATTTTGACATCCGGAAGTCGACTTTCAATTATATATTTTGATTTTCGGTTATATATTTTGACTTCCGGAAGTTGACTTCGGTTATATATTTTAACTTTCGGAAGTCGACTTCCGATTATATATTTTGACTTCCGAAAGTATTCTTCACCAGAAATTGACATCCGAAAATAATTTTGGGGTTGTGATCTACATAATTTCGCTCAAATGATCAAAGGGTATTTTTGAAATTTTAGAAATTATTGGAGGTGCAGAATTGGAAGTGCAGGAAGAAAGCCCCTTAGGTTTGTGTTATTTTGATGGGCCAACTAGTAGCCCACTTCATTTGGGTCTGAGTTTGTATGCATCGTCCATATTTTTTTTTGCAGGCAATTTTTGCATCGCATGCCATAATTTTGTTCTTATCTCTTCCTTTTCTTAAGTATATGTTAAAATAATATATTTTCTCCTCTTGTACCATTCTGCTTCTTTCGCCTTCTGATTTCCTCCTCTCTCTTCTTTGCTTAATTTTGATGCTTCTTTTTCCCAATTGAAGCATATAAATTAGGAAGGTCTTATCAGGACTTCGAGGTGTCATGACACGTCACACCGTCCTTTTTAGATTCTTCGGATATTCCTCTTATTGAAGATAAATAAATGTACCCATAACATTTAATTTTTTTTATTCACATTTACACACGCCTTCAAACATATAAATAAAGAATCCAATCCTCTCTTCATAATTCTTTTTTCCAGAAAATAGTCAATGGATAAAATTTTTAAAGGGTTAAATATGTTTTTGGTCCCTCAAGTTTCAGCGAAATTTAAAATTAGTTCCTCATCAAAACTTTTGACCAATTTAGTCCTCTATCTTTCAAAATGCATGAATTTAGTCCTTTAAACCAAATTTTGTTAAGTTTATCTAACGTTTCAAGCGCATTTCATGATAGTATTTAAATTATTTACATTGTTTGACACATTTTTGCTTTGATGTTAACTTAAATACTATCATAAAATGTGTTTGAAACGTCATATAAACTTAACAAAATTTGGTTAAAATGACTAAATTCACGTATTTTGAAAGATGAAAGACTAAATTGGTATAAAGTTTTGATGAGAAACTAATTCTAAAAATCACTGAAACTTGAGGGACCAAAAACATATTTAACCCTTTTTTTAATAAGTATCTTAAAATTTTATAATAGTATAAGATTATTAAACTTCTTTTAAAACGTATGTTTACTGTTTATAAAAACGATTAAATTTAGATGTTTTTATTTAGTTTAGAGAAGTTTTATACTTATGAAACGGTTTCTTGTCAAATCATTTGACATATACTTAAGAATTCGTACCACATATGTAACGTTCTAAAAAATTTGATTTTCTAAATAACAACATGCGTTGTGGGTATAAGAGAATTTGGTCTAAATATGAACCAGTTGCCTAATGAAGTACCGGTGCTTAACTTCTTTTTTAAATTAAATAGAAACAAATATATCTTATCTTGAAAAATAATTTTAACATAATTATAAAATGTTTAAAAAATTTATTTGAATGTTATGTTCAGTGGCAGATCTTGACCAACATTGTTGGAGGAGCCAAAACAATACATCCAAAATTTATACATTTAATTATTGACATTAATATCGTAAAAATGAATACATAACTTAGTATAACAATAAACTACATCATTAGCGGGAATCAAACCACAATTAAAATCCAAAAGAAGAATGGATGATAATCAAACCACACTTAAAATCCAATTATAAAAAACACATAGTACAATCCATTTTCTTCTATGTTTATCAAATAAAAAATTAATATACAATAGACTCACTAAATAAATTATTAAACTAATATTTCACTATCAAGTGAGACAAAAGATAATTACTTTCTTCTTTATTTCTCCGAGAATAGAAGAGAACAACTTAGATATAAAAACAAAAATAATAGATCTTTTTCTCTTGAGAAACAAAAGAAAATAGACATATAATGGAACTG
>Ga0099823_1004986_pt1 | contig 13136 bp, 9 predicted proteins | sample CowpearedBW_FD_76831 | JGI IMG/M metagenome (GOLD analysis project Ga0099823, IMG submission 76831) | Root nodule microbial communities of legume samples collected from California, USA - Cow pea red BW | ecosystem: Host-associated > Plants > Roots > Nodule | place: USA: California | collected... | reverse complement strand
TTAAAATATATTTTTTTTTTTTGTTTTATTTATTTATTATGTTTTCATATTTTTTAATATATATCTAAAAATAAAATAATATATATACATATATTTAATTTAATTTTTAAAAAACTTTTTGAAAATAAATGTATATATATATATATATATATATATATATATTAAACGAGATATTAAATATGAATACGTTATTCGATAATTTTTTGATACTAAATGATATAATAGGTTTCAAATAATAAATTTTATTAAAATAGACTTTAAATAATTTTAATGGTGAACTTGAAATTTACTAAATCTTACAAAAATTTATAAAATAAATTTTATACTCATTTATATTATATAAATTTATCAAGGTCCAAATTTAAAAAATAAAATAAAATATTAGAATAAAGTCCATGTCTTAAACCTTTGTTTTTAGGAATGTAGAATCTAAAAATCATTTTGAGAAAAAAAGAAGTTTGAAACTAAAATGCATGACTTAAACATTTTGCACTTATGTTGTGGGTGGATTCCACCATCGTATTCATCTAATGGCAATTTAATTAGGTCAAACACTTAACACATAGACCTGAACCTTACTACATCACATCAATTAAACACTGTTTTGTTTTACAACTTTTATTTGTAATTTGAAAAAGTTTGCGGCCAACAAAGGTAACGCGTGCACGTATCTCATTCTCTGTCCACTCCAGCATGCTCGTACATCTGTCGTACACCACCAACACTTATCATAATTTTACTTTTCTTTTTCATAACAAAATAAAAATATGATTACATATGATTCATCCTTGCCCTCTGTCAAGCATTCAAGGTGTTAATTCTGGTGATGCTAAGTATTTTTTTCTCTGTCTTTAAAAAGAAAAGAAAGACCAACTTTTGGTAGTGGTAAAAGCACTGCATATATGAAGTCCTAGTGGAAAATGTTGTAAAAAACTTTGAGAAATAAATTAAGAAATTAAAGAGATATTTGGCTGATATGCAGAATCAAAAACATGATATAACATTTCTGTCAATTAGAGGTAAGGTTTTTTGGTTTTTGTTTTTTTAAATATGTTTGTAATCCTTTTACTTAAATGAGATTGTAATTTGTTCTTGTTTTAAATTTGATGTATTTTAATTTTAAACTTTAAAAGTAAATGAATATAATGTTGAATTATTTTTCAAATATATGATATGTGAGATAATATACCATATTCACATGTTTGTTATTTGTGTACATCAATCAATTTTATACTTATTACATAAACTTTGAAATATGTACAATTGACAATCATTTATTATGGCAATTAGTCTATAAATTTCACAAGTGATACGTGTTTTGGTCATTAAATATGTTCTCTTTTACGGGATACTATACCATCATGAAAGGGTACGAAAAAACACACTAAAGGATTCTCATGAAAGTGACAATGACCGAGATTAATCTTGAATCATCTTTCTTGCATTAGTTTTACATTTGGTATCAGAGTTCTTGCCTTATTTTAAACATGTCATCGTTATTCTTTTGAATTCATATTATCGGTGTTAGAGGTGTCGTCATTGATGAGGTGATGCTAATTAATGTGAGCGTTGTTGTTATAGGTACAAAAGCTCTCAGAGCATCGGCGTTGCAACCCTTCAAGACTTTGTCGAAATCTATAAGAATTCGAGATTTGGCATCAGCATTGCAGGCCTTCGAGGTTCTGCTGTTGGAATCGTTCTATAAGTATCTGATATTTGTTTTGTGTACTCATGTAGTGTAGAACATTATCCCTTGCTCATGGCAATTATCACCATTTTTTGGAGAGTGGGTGCGGTCATTTTTAGGTTGAAGATGATTTAGAAATTCACCATTTACATTTTGTCAAAATAAAATAATGAGAAGTATATAACTTTGTTTTATAAATGATTTAAAAATTAATTTTACATATTTATATTTTTCTCATTTAAACTAATGAAAATAATTTTTTTTAACATATTAATTTTGTAAAAATTATATTTTAGTAAAACTCATTTAAATTTGTGTTGTAGAAATACAAAATTTATTTATATTAATATTTTAATGTATAATTTTATTTAAGTTGTACTTTATTTTTTATTTAAATTTATATTTTAAAAAAATGTTTAAAAATAATTTTATTTAAAATTAAAAAAATAATGGACATAGCAAGAAAATGTCTCATTAAAAGACTCCAGATAATTTGTTAGGAACGCTGATTTTTCTAGAATAATAACAAACCGTAAAAAATGCCCTTTGCTACAATTATTTTTGTAGTGACATACTTGTTCTTTATTTAATTATAAAACCAATAATCAATAAAAATAGTAATTAGAAAAGTTATTGTAAAATTTCACTCTTAAATGATTGTACTTACCTTGTTCAGCAGGTATGTTATGCGAATATATATATATATATGTGTGTTATGTTTAATTAATTGTGATTATGATTTATTTTATTATTATTAGACTAAAATTCAGCGTATGATTTTTTTTTTCTAGTTGATTATTTTTTTATTAATTATCTTTGTTGAGATTTGGCGTGTATGGAATTGTTCTCTCGTTTTAATAAATAAATGGCTTAAATATCTTTTTGGTCCTCATTTTCGTAGTGTTTGTTGCGAATGATCCTCATTTTGACAGAATATTTAAAATGGTCCTCATTTCTACCGAATGTTTAAAATGGTCCCCATTTTCGCAATTCCTGTTTTATTTGGTCCTTTTCTATAAGGCCGTTTAAATCATTAACGGAGCATTGTACAGGTGACACGGTTTGTATTAGGGTGTGTTATAAAACAAAAATTGCGAAAATGAAGATCATTTTAAACATTCGGTATAAATAAGGATCATTTTAAACATTCTGTCAAAATGAGGACCATCTGCATCAAACACTACGAAAATGAGGACCAAACAGGTATTTAAGCTTAAATAAATCATCCTAAATCATAAATAATCTTTAAATCATGTATACAATCTTTTTAATCAACAATAAAAAATATATTAATAAAAATACTTAGAGTATTCCAACTCTTTTGCAAAAATATACAAAAAGAAAAATTGATTACAAAAAGATACACAAATAAAGATTCAAACATATTTTATAACTAAAGTCAAGCATAATTTTTATAACATAGCTACTCTTAAATTGAAATTATATAATATACTAATTTTCATAGATATAATTTAATTGTATATATATAGAGAGAGAGTTAATTCACCCGTGAAAATACAAATCTTTTACTATATTTTACAATTATGAAATCGTTACTAATTTTATATTTTTCTTATATTATCTAATATTTATAAAACATAAAGTTTAAATAACAATAATAAATTCATAATTTTTGTTGTTTAAAAAATAACAATAATAACTGTAGTTTAAGTTAAAGAAAAGTTCCCAATAAACCATATTTTAACTATAAATAATACTCAACCAGAATATTGAAAATCCTATTTTTTTTAAAAATAACAAAATGTTCACATTCAGATTAATTAATTGGTTACTATTTTCAATATATTACTCATAAGTAAAAGTCTAATTACAGAAATGCGTAGCTTAACCAAACTTTAACTACATTGACAAATATATCATTAAATTAGATTTAAAAATTCATTCTATTTAATCATTAAGTTATAAAATATAAACATATATAATGGAATAATAAACCATTTTGATGATGGAAAAGTTGCACAAAATGTGATAAGCTCCCACCCTAAGTTTAATTTGTAGGTAGTGTGATCACAGGTCAACCCCAAAATGAATTAAGTGGGAGTGTGATGGTTTGATGAATATTACTCTTTACGACTATAGTTGGTAACTTTATAGTCAACTAACCAAAAATTCTTAATCAATATAGTAAGATAACTTTGATCAACTTACTCAAAATATATAGAATTAACGTGTCAGCAAAGTATACCTTCGTGTCATGTGGTTGCATCAAAAACACAATTTAGGCACACATGGTAGTGCTTCACGTAGTTCATTGCATTTTTGCAAATTTCTCATCATACACATATTCTTCACCTCAACCAAACTCACCAAACTATGATAATATTTTTAACTTCGTACGTCCATATGACAAATATCTTGCACAACCACCATGTTCACAAAAACATGCAATCACATACATATATTGAAATTTGTTATGTCGGGTCGTGCTCTTTCTATCAGCAACATCTATTACACTGCATGTCTTAGTGGGGAGCATTTTAGGGCTACATCTTTTGCTATCCAATTAGGTCATTGGATAAGTATATGTCTACTATACGGAATTCCCCACCATATAAAAAGATAAGGAGCGTGACAAGGGTCTTCAACAAAGATTTTCATGCCTTCTTTGTTTCTGTTTTCATCTAATGGAAAAAACAAATATATCTCAACACAAAAAAATATTTGATCATGATATTTTTACATTAAGTAATGAACTTTAAATTTAACTCAATCTTACAAAACTGACTTGTAAATTGGAGTTTGAATTCACATATATATATTTTAAATTAGATTTTAAATCTAACTTAATCTTATAAAATCGATTTATAAAATAAAATTCATATCATCTGTGTATATAATCTAAATTGATCTAACATTTTTCTCTTAGTTAAGAAAGTGTTAATTTGAGTTGAAGAAATAGTAATTTTATGTGTTTTTAAAGAACATTGTCGAGAAAGATAAAAACTAAGTGGTGTGTGTTTGCCAACGTGTTCCACTATAAGGTCACTAAATAAGGACGTCCTACCAATTCCAAAGGAAGGTAATGTGCAGAAAAGATATGACAGTACTTGTTTCATTTCATTCTCTTATAGTCATGTCTTGAGTCCACTAACTTTCTAGTAGTATCAATACTCATTCATTTTCTGACATTTCTTTCACATACCTTTTAGCCATAAAATCAACTAAGACTCAGATATAAAAGTTTAGTCAAACATTGATGGCGGAGATAAATAATTATAATTCACCATTTCCTACTAATAACAACATTCATCAATTTTTCTTACTTTAATGTTATTTAAAGATAAAATTATACAAAATTCATACCAGTAACTTTTAAGGAAAATATTTAATATTTTAAGAAAAATTCATACCAGAATAATATTTGCATGTAATATATAAATTAACTTTTTAAATTATTTTTTATTTTAAATTTTAATTAAAAAAAACAATGAGTTCACGTATCCCGATCCCTCTTCAATTCATCTTTTTGACGAAATAAGTAAAACAGACCAAAATGAATTAATAGATTACAATTTTCAACCTAACCTACTAAATTTTAACCCAGTGACAATCACTCAATGGATCATGACTCACAACACTTAAGTTTACAAACTCTAGTTCTTAATTAGTATGAATTAGAAGACTATTATTCCATAACATCAAAATAGTTTCACAACACTCAACTCTCTAATATTTATCTCATTTAGAACTCTATTATTCCACAATATCATAACCCAAACAATAACCATATCATTACTATCAGAATGTATTTGTAAGACATGTTTGGTGTGAAGTGAGATCAAATGAAACGTAAACTGTAGTTTACATCTGAGTTAAAATCAATTTAAATAATTTCCAAACTTCATATTCTAAGAGACAAACTTTGTATGATAAATATAATATTAAGTTAATGAATTAGTTTTATTTTGAACGCGACTCTTAAACTTTTGGATGAGTCAAGAACAAAAGGAATTTATATGATTTAACTAATTTAGGTAAACTAATAAAATATAGTGTTGACATTCCATGCACTGTTTAGAATTTGATCTCCCATCACCATCAGTGTCCACTTACATGCCTTAGTATAAATTGGATCTGTGTCCAAATTGAGCTTCCCCAAGAGAATATATAAGTTATAAAATTCCTAGAGAGAAAGGGGAAAGTGAAGACAAAATGGAATCGAGTCATGTAATAGCCATTACAAATAGAGAAGAAGATAATTTAGCAGACACAACCAAGGAGAAGAAAACATTCGAATTTTCCCATGTTGGGAAAAAGGAAGTCCACTGTGTTTCCATTAGTTTCAGTCCCAGAGAGAAGAAGCAGATGCAGAGAGACCAAGACACGAGGAAGATGATTCACTGCATCAAAGTGGGAATCTCCTTGGTTTTGGTTTCACTCCTGTACCTCTTGAACCCTCTCTTTAAGCAACTTGGAGAAAATGCAATGTGGGCTATCATGACAGTTGTTGTCATGTTTGAATTCTCTGCAGGTACTTTCACCAACATATTCAACTCTAACATAACATAACTCATTGCAAATATATGAATCTCTAATGCACATAAACATGTCAGGGGCCACACTAGGAAAGGGTTTCAACCGTGGACTAGGAACTATTATAGGAGGAGGACTAGGTTGCTTGGCAGCACTTTTTGCACAAAGCATTGGGATTGGCAGGGTTGGAAACTCGATCATAATCGCTGCTTCTGTATTTATATTTGGTAAGCTTTTCATATAGTTATTCTCTAACATTATGCATGCGTTGGAAGTGCATAACCTAATGAACTTCTGGTGTGGCATATATATGTGTTAATTTCAGGATCATTTGCCACATATCTTCGACTGATTCCAAGCATAAAGAAAAGATACGATTATGGAGTGATGATATTCTTGCTGACTTTCAATCTAGTTGTGGTTTCTGGCACACGCGTGAATGGGAAAGTGTGGGAATTAGCCCGCGAACGTCTCTTGAATATACTGATGGGCTTCATTGTGTGCCTCTGTGTGAGCTTGTTCGTCTTTCCTTTGTGGGCCAGTGATGAACTTCACCATTCCATCGTCTCCAGATTCCTTGACCTTGCCAATACAATTCAAGGTAATAATGGAGTTTAATCGTTTCTTCAACAGACAAACACGAATGAAACAACGTTGTTTCATTTGAACTGGTTTATTTCAGAGAAGTGGTTGTGTTTTTACTAATAATTTGGTTTCTAGAAAAGCAATTAAAAGATGGGTGGTATCATTTCAGATAAAAGGTGTTTTTTTCCTCACAGTATATACATCTTGTACAGTAACACTGTTGAATATATATTATCAAGATCAATATTAAATATGCATTTAAATAACTATATTAGGTTCATGACAGTAGATTAATCCTGTGATTGCAGGTTGTTTGGGCGAATGTACCAAGATCATTAACGAAAAGGAAAATCAACCCTGTGCTAGCTTCAACGTTTGCAAGTCAGTGTTGAACTCCAAGTCAAAGGATGAAACATTGGTAGGTAGATTTTTTGTCTTTCTTGAAATTGAATGAGAAAGTGTACAACAGAATAATGAAGTTTGTTTTTGTTTTTTTCAGGCAAATTTCGCAAAATGGGAACCCTGGCATGGAAAATTTGGATTCTCCTACCCTTGGGAGAGGTACTTAAAGATTGGAGAGATTCTTCGCGAACTGGCTGCATTTATTCTTGCAATGCGTCGTTGCCTTGAAGCATCAAAAGAGGTAGGTGCATATTTTCTTTCCTTTTTAAGGTTGTTATATTATACGGTTTGCAAAACGACAAAACCAGATTTTCGATGTGCTGAATGAAACGAGCCTTTTATGTCAGCCCATGGCCACTTTGAGAGAATCACAATGGGTCCATTTAGAAACATGCGAAGCACTTGAGTCAAAGGTTGCGTGCATTCTGAAAGAACTAGGCGACAGCATGAAGCAAATGATGAAATGTAATGCAAAGGGTTGTGTTTCGGAGCAGTTGAAAACCGTTAGAGAAGATTTAAGCTTCATAATTTCCACGTCCAAAATAGCACAACTTGAGGACGATCAAGTGCTAGCCATTGCTAGCTTCGTCTTCTTGCACAAGGAAATGATAGGGAAGGTTGAGGAATTGGTGAAAGAGATGGAAGAACTTGGAAAAATCGCAGGTTTTCGCACCCCAATAACTGCATTGTCTTCGTAGACCCCATAGTTTAACAGAGATTTATCTATCTATTTATGTATATAAACCACTCCCAATTTTAGGTCATAGATTATTACTACAAGCATGTGTTCTATTAGTGCCAAAGAAACACATGAATATATATATTTGAGTGTAACATCCAATAATTGAAGTTAGAAGATATGCTAATTAATAATAATAACCCATTTTCAAACACACTATATATATAATAGCTTTCATCTCTTATTAATAACTCTCTCCTAATGAGTGATACCCAGAAAAGAAAAACGGTATGAACAGTACTCATCAAGTTAGATAACGAAAAAGCTTATACTGTGGGCCTTTACCTAAAATAAGTTAAAAGTAAAATGCTTATATTTCATCATGCTTACGCTATCACTGGCGCAATAGTTCTTGGAAAATATCTGAAAAAAATTAGCAAAATGAATGGAACGGGTTAAGGACAAATAAGCTTCTTTCATATTTGATTAAGCAAATTTGGGTTGAATGATACGTCACAGTTCGTTCATCAACGCAAAAGAACAAAATTTAAATGGCCGGCAGCAATACAGCACTTCTCCACTTGAAACCTCCGCTACACCTCTCTGTCATATCACTAGTTCATATCATTCATTTCCTTATTTTATTGAAACTTCATTTTTAAATTATAAGATATGAGTAGTTTCATTGATTTATAGTGATGTTATCATTTTAAGAGTAAAAGACTAGAAGAAGATGGGTGTAGCAACAAAAATGTGTAATAATTGGTATTGGTTTGTTGTGGCTGTTGTCGTGTGTTGCTGAGAGTGTTCCCAACACGAGCATCATCAACGTTCTCTGCAACAGTGGTGTGTACACCTCAGGGGACCCTTTTGCTATCAGTTTAAGTTATCTCTTAGAAGACTTGGAGAAGGAAACAGCAACGAAAAAGAATCATGAGTACCACAACATTTCACCATATCCTAATGCCTATGCTTATGGACATGCTACTTGTAACCTTAATCTAACATCCTCTGATTGCAAAACATGTCTTGGTGCTGCTAAAATGGCCTTGTTTACCACATGCCAGGCACCACGGATAGGGGCTCGTTCAGTGCTCCATGATTGTACTATCAGGTACGAGCAATACCCATTTGACGATTAGAGATAGAAAATTGGAGCTTTCATGTTCAACTTTCCATCATCATTTTCAACATTGCATCGCAAAGTTTTTAGACTGTTCGTAGTTGTAATGCAAATGTATATACCATATATACTTTGTTCACAGTTATGCCTTAATTAAGTATCCATTTCTACACCTTTTTTCTCAAAGTAATCCAAGATATTTCTTGTTGATGTATGGTTTATGTGTATCCTACTAAGAAACTATCTTCTTTTTTCTACCAACTATGATTTTTTTTTTTCTGTGGAGAAATAGTCTGATTTCTTTCCTCTTTTGTTTGTATAAAAAAAAAAAAGAGTTTAGATTTGAGGTATGATTCTTTTCGTGCTTTTATAATTTTGTTCCCCTTTTCATGCTACATAAGATGTACGCGATTCTTCTGCATGTTGAGTAAGAGATTAGTTGCGTGATATAAAAACTTCAGAAGGGGAAAGATGATGCATTAAAAAAGGGGGAGATGGTACAAAGATATTTAAGTTTGCCTCGTTTGCCTCGATAAATTGTTGGGAATTTGAAAAAATTAATATTTTCCTAACTGTTTGCGTGGTATTATGAAAGGAAAATGGTTTTTCTTTCTGGGAAACCAATGTTTTGGTAATAATCTTACGAATCCAACCAGTCCAGATGAAATTGAATAAGATTTATTTGACAACAAAACTCTCCTGAGTTTTCAAAACTTAGTATCATCGCATGTAATCACTTTTTAAGTATAATTATAAAAACTAATTCAGTTTCTGTATTTACCGATCCAAACACTTCAACACGAACTTACATAAGATCCCCGTTGTGTTAGGATCAAACGCGATTAACCAGAGGCATAGCCGAGTATAATTCACGTTTAAGTGCAGAACGCCAATTTCAAGAAAAGCTAGTCTAATTAATATGATCCGTGAGTATTATTCAAAGAAAAATTAAAATACAAATAAATCTTGAAACTTGAACCAGATTGCATGCATGAATCGGCGATTGAGCGGTAATAATACTCTGCAGAACCCTTTGAATTAAACACTTACTATTAATATATATCATTTTACAATTTTAATAGTTGTTGAATCTATATAAATTACTCTGAAGTATTTGCCTATATAAATAGCAACAAACAATAAAAGGTTTGAAAATCCTGTTATATACAATGTACAACCAGCAACATCATGGATCATATGAAATTTACAAAAAGAAAAAATTTGTATGACTTCTAATCATCAGGTTTGAATCTCAGCTGTTATTTTTTCTTTTTTGTACAAGATATCCCTGAAACTCACCATCCAAAATTCAGTTCCCATCCCATCTAGATATGTTCACCTACAATGGCAGACCCTACAAAGAGGGTCAAACAATCACTTTGTAGGAAATTAAAACATATAAATTTCTTTGGTTGCCAAGAATAAAATTCTGTAACATCAAGCAAACTAACAAAAAGTTAGGTGCACCAACGCCAAACTCAACTTGCAGCTTCACCTCGCTCAAAAAGGGTTGTCACTGATTTGTGTATAACTCATAACATTGTATAGGTCAATTATAGTGGAACTTGAGAAACATTTGTGGTGTTCTGTCTCTGTTCCCGAAATTCCTCCCTCTTGAGAAGAAGAGCATAAAGAAGCTCATTCCATGAATCGGGAACACCAGGTAGGCACCAATGGCTACAATCTTGCCGCTGCATTGGCGCCGTACCGTCTGGTCCGAGATAGTAAATGGATGCATGCCCATCTCTCCGGCGAGTTGACAATTGTGTCACATTAAGCAAGTCCGGATTCAAGAACTTTGATTTATTTTTGAGTTCTGACAAGACATCAACGACGGTTCTGAAATGGATGTCGGATGCTGCTGGCAAGGAACCTAAATCAGGTAATGTTTCCATGTGACAACCACCGCCAGTGTTCCAGTCACCACCCCTGCTACATCCAACGAATGTGTTAACAACTCCCTCATCTTCTTCCAGTCATAGATATAGAAAATGTTAAAATGGTTTTGACAGTTTGGTCAAAAAAGGAGCCGTACAGAAGTTAATAATAGTACGGGAAAAAATCGGATTGAGGTAGGTATGAAGCAAGACACAAAAGTATGGAAGCAGCAATATACCTGAGAAAGAATAACACACAACTAACGTATGCAGTTTTATGATGTGTTTAAAATTTTGTTTCAGCATTCAATGGATACATGCCAATAAACATATTAGATGAGGAAGAGTTGGAAAACTTCATCAATGCCACCTACCAGCAGTTAATGTTGTTAGTCAGTAAAGTATATGCATCTGTTAAAAGGACGGCCCCTTAAAGAGGCTGCGAATTGTGTCCTTGAGTCTTCAAATTTTAGCCACAAGTCCAAACCAAAAATACAGTTAAAAAAATGATCGTCAAAAGTTGTTGTGAGAGGAAAATCTTGCAGAAGACTGTTGGATTTTTTCCAGAGGAGACCCTTTGGAAATTGTGACATATAAGCCATGGAAAAACCCATATAAAGAAATGACACTACCTTTAATCCAAAATTTTGAGTAAATAGGTTCGTGGATTTTTTTCTCCTTATATATATATTTCTTACATGTGAAATCGCAGTTCACACTTGATTCCTACAATCTATTCCTCGTGTATGAGTCCCTTCCACATTAGTCATATTAAATGTGGTTGCTAAAAACATTGTGAATTCATCGACCCGAATAAATTAATAGGAGAGTTCACAGTTACAAAATCATTCAAATAAATTTTGAGCAAAAAAAAAAAATACTGCATATAGTTCAGTAAATTTGAAAGTTAAGGCAAACCTGAAATGGACAGGAGCGTAAGTTCGGAAAAGGACGTAAGTTTTGTTTATGTTTACTTCATTTGCTATCCAATGAACTACTGTCTCCATTGATTTCCTGAATGCTTCTTCTGTAGTCATATTCATCTTCACTTTCTCCCCTATTTGGAAGTAACAGCCCCTAAGTAAAGAAATGAGCCAAAAATCAAAGTCATAATCACGCCAACATTGATAGTTTGATCACATAATATTGTCACAAACTATCATCAAACGGATTTGGAATACGCTCAAGTTTTTCCATATCATGGAGATAAACAGAGCATAAATAATCAACTTTTGTGCATTGAACTATGCTACAAATTCCTCACTTTTACTGCAATGACAATATTTGCCAGTATCATTCACATAAATTCATTCTTTATTCTTGCTTAGGAATGACAACAGAACAACAGATAAAAAAAGCCTTACATTTTGACAGTCTTCTCGTAGTTCCACCAATGTCCAGCATTGAGAACCAGCACATCTGCATCTCTCCACTTATGTGAAATCCAGTCCATTTGATCCAATCTCAAAGTCATTCTCACCCCATCAGGTGCACCAGAAGGAGGTCGTCCCTGCACTACAAGATACGGTGATCTATAGTATTCGATGGTGCAGTTGAAATCTTCAAACTTGAATGCCAAGAAGCCTGTGTGCTTTGTAATTGGGCTCCCATTAACCTCGTACACCCTAGCCTTGTTTGGAATTACCGAAGAGAGCATACAAAGGAGTGATTCCCATTGGTTCCTTCCAATTGAATCACCAACAAAAACCAGTCTCTTGTTCCGTAGCTTTTCCAACATCTTCCCTGCATCAAATCTGTTACAAATACACAGTCCATAATCATATTTCATTCCAGCAAGAACCCCAGAAGAAATCAAACACAAACAGAACAAGTGTTCAATTCAGAGCAGAAAATACCATAACATCTTACCCCCCAAATCAAATATATATTTTTTTCTCCTTTTTTGATAAAGAAAAACAGACTCGGAGTAATCGTTGAACTTGAGCAATACGCCAGAGATTATGGATAGGAAGTTAATGACAAATGAAACTAGCAACAGGTGACGGTGACAATTTAGGAATCATCAACAGTAACAAACCAATAACAGAAACGCTCTTCTTTGTCTATAATCTCTGGCAAAACTCTCACATCCTAACTTTACGACAGGCCAGCACCTTTTTAACTTCGTATCCAGCAATCCAAAAAAGCAAAAAAGAAAATGGAACAAACACTTCCTTCATACCGAATCATACTAGTAAAGTTAAAAGCAAAAGAACAAATGCTTCCTTCATACGAAGTTAAACAACAACAAAAAATCGAAGTTAATAAAAAAAAAAAAAGGATAGTTCA
>Ga0099823_1004985_pt1 | contig 13136 bp, 8 predicted proteins | sample CowpearedBW_FD_76831 | JGI IMG/M metagenome (GOLD analysis project Ga0099823, IMG submission 76831) | Root nodule microbial communities of legume samples collected from California, USA - Cow pea red BW | ecosystem: Host-associated > Plants > Roots > Nodule | place: USA: California | collected... | reverse complement strand
TCATACTTACAGGTACATCGACTAGCAGAAACTATCCCATGTCATGTATATTAAACAGGAATCCATGTTACATAAATTAACCATCACGGGTGTAAATATAAGGAATCAATGATATATAGAAAACGGATATGGAGAATGCACATATCAACAACCCTTTCTCTAAGGCTGAGAATCTCAACTTCTAAAATACAATGCTTCTTGGGGATGCCTCGCTATCATCTTTTCCGATAACTGAACATAGAACCTGCCTTGAAATATGTGTTTCAAGCTCCCTGGACACATCTGTTAATTTCAAGTCGAAACTGCTTCTGTATTTGTGATGTGGAGATGCTATCAAGTTGCTAGAGAACACCGTTGGTGAGCCAGCAGAAAATCTCCTTCTCGGGCTTGTGAACCTTCCTGGCGATCCAGTTACTCTCCCTTTTGCTATAAAAGATGTCGAGAAAATATCCTCGGTGTCTACGGTTTTGTCCGAATTCATCAATGGCCCGCTTTTTGTTTCCAATGGAAGAGGTTTTAACGAGTTTTGTTCCCCTGTTGGCTTTTCTTTCACAAGCCTTTCCCTGGCCTTCTCAGCTGCCAGTAGGGCTTTCTCCCTGGTCAACTTTACGAGTTTCCATGGGTTAATGCTCACATGGAACTTCTTTGTCTTGATCAACGGGGAAGGTTCAGTTTCTCGTTCAATCCTGATAGACAACCTAGGTGAGCCCTGAAGTTCAAAACAAACCTCCCTGTTGGTTTTGAATCACAATCAGGTCATAAAATGTAACAATCTATCTCATTCTTACCTGGTTTCCTTTGCATAGAAACTTGGACATTAGTGTTGGCTTTTCAGGTGAGTCAAAATCGAAGCTCTCCTCTGAAGAGAAATCAGAATCATCCAATGATTCCAATTCCATGGCTTCATTCTCTTCTCTCATCGCTAGAATATAGTCATAGGTTCTCATTCCCTTCATTAATAACACACACAATGTATTCAACAACAACCAAAAGGACATATAGCTAGAGCTTGATGACAAAGCACTTTCGCAAACTGATTATCAAAACCTGTATTTTCTTCTACATACTTTGGCAAACCGATTTAATAGCATTTTTAGTTGTTTTAAATAACAAAGCATGATAATATATGATCGTTGGCAGTTTCAAACACAATAAAGAAAGCTACCTTTCGTATAAGAACCACGTGAAAAAAGAAAAGCTGCCCCAATGCTGCTGAACTATAAGCTGTCAATAGGAGAAGCAAAACCTGCAGCAGCATTCCACGAAGTTGGAAGCAAATCAGAAGTGATGTTAAATTTTGGACGCAGTACGGAGCAAAATACAGAAATGTTAAAAAATGATCTAGACAACTCTTACACATATGGTTGCAAGAACTCCTCTTGGAAATTCTATATGGAGTTTGCTCTGAAGCTCCTTTTCTATTCCCCTTTTATCAGCAAAACATCTGATAAATATAGCAATCGCAACACCTCCTTCAATCAAGAGCTGAAACATAACAAACGTTGTTGGAAATGACTCAAGTCACCTAACTCAAACACTAGTTATTTTCGTTACTAAAACTGAAGCAACTTGTGATGACTCACCATTAGCAGCACGAAAATCATGAGAAGAAAGAAAGTTGTGTAGTTCCTTTTTCCAACACAGTTATTCAGCCACTGGAAACAAGCGAAAGAAGATATATTTACATCATAATAACTAAAGAGAATATATATAAATTAGAAACGCAGAACATAATACCTACCCTGCAATGGTGATCAAACCCTTCAACACAACGATTGCAAGTCCTGCAGTGCTTACTGTGTTTTTTCACCTGATTCAGAGGAGAATTGGATTTAACTGGGAGATAAGGATTTGTTTTATACACTTCTCCATACGTAATTATAGAAGAAAAAACAATAAAGTATAAGGAATTACAGGAGATATTGGTGGGCATGACTTATATTAGTTAAATTAGCTTCTGCATTTTTTAAAATCTAAACTATAGAAACATTGTAGCATCTAGTTAATTAACTTCTATATATGAACGTGTGAGGTGTTTTTTCGGATCATTTAAGAATCCGATTCATATTGCTAACACAATTGCAATTAATTAACTTATAAGTTTAATTAAACTAACTTCACATTATTTAATTTAAATTTGTTATTTTCTTTACCCTACATGCTTGTTGAAAGGTTTATCCAACAAACCAGATGAATTGAAGTACCTCAAAATCACAAAGTGCACAAAACGAGATGTCATCCTCTTTGAGATCGGGGGCAATAGCATCATCATCGTCCTTCATGACAAGGGGGAATGGCAAGAGAGGCTCCATTTGAGGACTTGTCTTCAAGGGATCAAGGTACTTCCTCTTGATGAACGTCCTCAGCAACTTCCTCTCCACCCTCCTGAAAAACCTTATCACAATCTGCCCGAGAATGAACCCGTAATTGAGCTTCGGAGTCGCATTTAACGTCTCTCTCTTCTTCTTCTTCTTCTTCCGGAAGCTGGTCCTGTCCGTGGGGTCAATCGCCGTGCACCTCACGAACAGAAACATCACGGAGGTTGCCTGCGAAAAAACACGTGACAGTGTCACAGAAACCGAACAGAGTCGAGAATGAAACAAAAAAAACGACGTACCACGACGGAAAACGCGAGGGTGAGTGTTAACTCGGCGGTTCGGTTTCCGAGGAAAAGTCCGAGGAAAGTGTAGAAACACACAACAAGAAAAGCGTACACTGCCGCGCCCACAAACTGCACTCACGAAACAGAAACTCAATGAATCTGATCTGATCCCTGCTTAGATTTTGATATTTGATTCTGAAAATTGAGAATGTGTAGAAATAGAAAAGACCTGTAAGGAGTGGAGAGGGCGTTGCCAGCCATGGCGTCTCATGGTACAGAGTAGCAGTGAAATGTAGAACGAGAGAGAGAAAGGGAGAGAGTGAGGTATTAGAGTTGCAAGATTCAACTCGAGTTGACTCAACTCAACTCAACTCACCTTAACGGTCAAGTCTCTGTTTTCAAAATTGAACTCAACCGGGCTCCATTTGATGCATTTTTTTTCATCCAACGGACACGTGCCTCTTTGTGCCTTCTCCCAATGGTGGCTTTCTTCATGCACCTCCCAAGTTTTCTTCCCTGCACCCCAAATGTTTTTAAATACCCTAAAATAACCTTTGACTTTGACTAGGTAATGATTAGTTACCTCTCTCCTTATTTATTCTTCCACTAACCCTCACCCCTCACATTTATCCTAGGCGCTGCACCCCCCACCCCAAGGAGTTGGATCAAATTTCAGGCCTTATATTTATGGGCCGGCTCCCCTCTTCATTCACCAAAATTGTTGGGCCTCTCTTCCTCCAGAGTAAAACACAAACCAATCATCCATGCTATACTATTATTAAATTAGAAGGGATTAATTCTATTTTATGGTTTTTACATTTTAATTTATGCGCGATTTTTATTATTCATATTTAAATTGGATAGTTTGCTAATTATTCGAATTGGGTTCCTCAACTTGAATTTTCATATATAAATATATGATGGAGATGTAGTATATAATTAATTTGTATAAATTAGCAAGAGAAAAAGTATATCAAATATTGTTAAATAAAATATTAAATGTAAGAGTTTTTTGTGCAAATATTTTTTATGAATTTCATTTTGCAAAAGAAATAAATTAAAATTATTTTTATTATTACAGATTAAATTGGCAATGTCTAAATTAGTTATATACAAAAAAATTAATGGAAATGTTCCTATTGTTTACCCAATTCATATGGGTAATAGTGAGTAAATTTTGCAATTTCTGTACAAGTACTTAACCTTATTGTTGTGCACTCCGAAGAATCATATCACAAAATTAGACCTTTTCTATTTCTCACACTTATATTACCAATTTAACGACTAACTCCGATTTTTATAAATTCTCCCATTTGACAATCATATGTTTAATAATAAAATGTTAAATTAATATGATAAATTTAAATTTGTTATGAATTAATAGTGATCCATTGATTTAATAGAATTACTCATATGATTCATTATTCTGTATATAAATATTTGTATTAATTATTTGGATTTGTATTTTTTATGGGTTACCATATTGTATCTATTTATATGACTATTCCTATCAATAATAAGACACAGAATTTTTTTCCTATTCTCTTATTTTCTATTCTTCCTTCTATTGTATATTCTTCTCTCTTCTCTATATTATTATGCTTTATTTTGTAACAAAATTAATTTATTAAATAATAGATTAATGTATGAAATTATTAAGAGGAAGTAAGAGAATAAAAGAATGTTAAAGTATTAGCTCTCATTAAGGTGTAGGGCAACGGGTTTGCGTAAGTTTCGGAAACCTTGTCATTCTAGGCTAGCTAGCAAAAATATGCATCCGTACCTATATTATATTAAAGGAAAATGAATTTCTCACAAATTTTTTGTTCACAAAATTGACAAAGTTATTAAATAGAATAATATTTCTTAAGGAAGTTACAAAAATAAAGCAATAAAGTAATAAAGTTTTAATTTTTTTTATAAAAAATGGTTATTTGTCAAAAGAACATTTTGTCAAATTATCATTTTCTTATATTAAAATATACAATTTTGTAAAAATGGTATTAAAAATATATTAATATAATAGAATTTAGAAACATATATAATTTTATTGAGAATAATATAAAATAATATATGCAAGGGATATTTATATACCTATATACGAAGGTGTTCTGATACACTCAATAGTCTCTCATTATTTAGGAGTCATTGTCAAATACAATTTAAATATTTCTTCTTCATTTTACTTTGCGAGATGTCTTTTAAAGAAAAAACTGTGATAGAACTCTATGTTTTAAGATGGACAATACCTCGGCAACACTGTGTTAATTCTATATTGCTGTCAGACTTGCGGTCAGAACAAAAACATAGTACATGTCTTCTCATTGTTTTTAAAGAAGTTATACAATTACTTCTAGGAAAAGGTTGTTTAATTACTTATTTTATTAAATAAAAAATATATTATTTTTATTTATTGAAGAATAAAATTGTCCATTAAAAATGATATAAAAAGCAGAAAGATTTATATAATGGAAGATGAAACTTAATTTTATATGCACATATCTACAATGTAGAGATAATAAGGCACATAGTAAAAGTATTTTAAATTAAACATCAAGAAAGATTTATAAGAAACATCATATATAAGCAAAAAGTTCCTAATTTCACTCCATAAAGTTTTAAACACCCTGAACTCCTCATTATAGTCCCATTTTCCTTGAATTTACATATTCATGCCTCAACAATGTAACCAAATCTTCCACATGTTAGGTAGCAACTCCATTTTGTAGGCCAATATTCCGAGAGAAAAATATTGAGTGTTGAATGTTAAGTTTTTCCTTCCCATACAATTTTTCTCCCAAAAAAAAACTATATTCCTATATTTACATTTTATACATAGAGATAACAATATGTATACATTGTCATATAGATATGTAAGCTACAATTCATGTATAGAAGCTGCTGGTGACCCGATAAGTAGTGCATGCATGAACGTGAAAAGAATTAAGTGGGTCCAGGCAACATAGATGTCCCAACAGCAACAACGTTTCCACCATTGTTACTGTAGATATTATTTCCACCATCATTGCTTCTAGGAGCTCCAATAATCGACGAGATAGCTGCTGCTAACGCGACAGTGAAATTTGGATTCGAAGCAACAGCGGCGGTCACGATATCTGTCAAAGGTTGTTTTTGCCCTAGTGAATGTTGCATTTTGGGAGGGAAGATGATAGGGTGCCCTAGCACAGGGTTGTTGGTCATGTCAAGGGTGATGGTGGGAAATGGTGCAGAGGCTGAGAGGTACATGGAAGAGAATACTCCAACACTGTTGTTTAGTGCTTGGTTACTAGTTGTTGAACCCGAAGAAGATAACAACATAGCTGCAGCTGCTGAGGTAGAATTCGCCATCACCGTGGCTGAAGGTGGAAGAGGGTGGTTATGATTTCCTTCGTAAGTTGTTATCAACACACTCTTGTCCTCTGTGCATCTTTGCACCTGTACAACGTAGTTGCCTCAACATAATATGTAACAACATCGATCATGTTCAAAACCAAACATTAATGAGAAGAATTATTTACCTGTTTACGAACGGGGCATCCTAGTGCCATGGTGCAACGATAGTAGGCACGAGGACATGGATTACCCTTGGATATTTTTTGCCCATATTTCCTCCATTGACATCCATCGCAGATCTGAACACTCACATTATGGGGGTATTTAGATTTAATTAGCTATCATATATGCAATAATAATATAGATCAGGACAACCATATATTTAATTTAATTATTAATTACCACTGGAGCTTCTGATCTTGCACGCACGGAAACTCTGGTTCTTCTTAAAGGAGGCTCACCGGGCTTAGATTCTTCAAACTTGGGACTCTTGGATGATGCTTGTTCAATAACATCTTCTACACGATCAGCATGAGCCTGCTTTCCACCATTGCGTTTAGTCAAATGATGCACATTTTTTTAATATAGTTAATAATGTACCTATGACTTTCTAGAAAAATTAAAGAAAAAAAAAATCAGTACCTCTTGACTAGATTTATCATCGGAGACTGATGCAACAACTTTAGCGTCCAATCTGGTGCATGATTGTGGGTCCAGTAAATGATGACCAGATATCATCTCATTTCTCTCCACCTTCTGATCCATACACTCAATAAGTTCAGTGCTTTTGATTTTAACTTCATATATGTTTGAATGTAAATAAGTTATATTATTTTAAATTCTTTAATTTATTTTAAGTGATTTTTCATCTAAAAAAGTAACATATTTTTATTTTTTAATTATTTGATTAAATAAAATAAAATCTGGCATGTTCATGAGAATAGATGACATATATATTTAAGTCTTTTTCTTTCTCTTATCTTCTGACTAAAGACCTAGAGTTCATGGAAAGCCCGAAGAAACCATATACATGGGTTCGACGACTTTAAGAATGGAAATCATGATGACCTTTCTTAGTTATTTTAGATCAATGTTCCATTGGAATTGGTAACACTGACAGTAGGAAAGAATATGAAAGAATTTAAAAGGGTGAATTAATAAAGAGAGTACAAACCATACATAAATCTTAGACTGATGCTATTCATTTAATGTTCTTTCCTCTATTTGTAAAAAATAAGATCTACCATATCTGCACAAAACGTATAATCTAGTAACAATCATATATATATATGATTGTTAATTATACATAAAAACCTAGTTACCTGATACGGCTTTTGCTTCTGCATAGCAATGAAAATTTGAAGATGGTGGTAGTTTTTGGTGATTTGGTCCAACATAGTTCTCAACCTGTAATTCTCTTCTTGTAGTCTCAGAAACTCGTTTTGGAGCGTATTCAGCTGGAAGCAAAGAGAGATAAACAAAATTGAATCTCAAAACTTAATTTCAGGCATCTATTTAATTTTGATGAGCATATATAAAGATCTGGTGATGCAAACCGGAGATTTAAGATTTTGATCAATTGCTGCTGCTGATCTTGACAATTCGTCACTCTGACTCGGACACATTAAATTCAGCGTAGTCTGTATATTGCACAACACAAAGAATAATGAATATTGGGGATTCAGAATCTAATTAAAGTGCAAGCATAAATGGAAAATTACATTTACGAACTGATGAGTGAGAAGAGGCTGTGATTCGTTCTCTTTAGGAATGTTTGAACGGAGATGGTGGAGGTTAAGACGAGTATCTGAGTTATGAGTATGAGTGTTGTTGGACGGTGAAGTTGAGGAGAAAAAATCGAGTTCTTTGACGGCGTTGACGGTTGTAGGATCTAGATCGAGACTGGTGGATCCAATTTGACGACGGTGTTGTTGCATTTGGTGGTGGTTTTCCATTATCACTCTTAGAGAGTTAGAAACAGAAGGAGCACTTTCAACGCCAAGGGTTTAGATGTGTGCCACTGACACTGCTACTTCACACTCTATTTTCTCTTTTTGGTCCCTTCAAGTTAAGACTTAGAATCTGTTCTTATATGCTGAAATACTATTACTGTGGATGGATATATGTTAGGAAAAAACGAAAATGAAATAAAAAACATAAAAAATAGATTTTTATTTTAAAATAAAACACTTTCTACGAAACCAACGGATTTACGAAAAAATAAAATATACAATCGAGTAAGCTTTTTCATGTCATTAATTATTAATGTAAATATTAATAACATATTTATAAATATCATTAATTATACAAAAAAAATGCAATTGATATATTAATATTAATATTTATATTTACATGATTTAAATAATTGTATGAATTATAAACATTTATAGTTTTTAATAATTATATTATTAGTATACGGTTGTATTATGATAAATAAAAATATTAAGATAGTAAATGAAACAAAATAAATTAATTTAATATTTGTTTATATATTATATAAATTAATAATTAAACTAAAAAATTTAAATAAAATAAGTAATTTAATATTTCTTATATTTGTTATCATGGTAAAATAAATAATTCAAATATTAAAACAATAAATAAAATAAAATAAATTAATTTAAATGTTAATATTTGTAAATTAGTTTATTTTAATATATTTTATTTTGAAATATGATTTTTTTGTTTATTACAATTTTGTAATAATTTTTTATATAATTTTTAAATTATTTATGAATTACTTATTTAAATATTTTAATCCAATTATTATATCGAACCAATTAAACTACATTTTTTCTATTTATTTTTCTTTATTTTTTACTTTCATTTTTTTACCTAACTTTTTCACTTTTTTTTTTCTTTTTCAGTTGGAAAGTTAAAGACAAAAGTGCGGAGAGCGTAAGGTGAAAAAAGAAATACGATATTTTTAACTATGATAATCTTAGTGTTTAATTTTTATTAAATATGTTTTACTGACTAATATAAGGATTACAATAATTGACAATAGATTGTTCAAGTAAGAAATTATTAAGTAGATCTTGAATCATTATTTTAATAATTTTTTTTGTTTGACGTATTACTAAATATTAATGTTTTGTTTTGTTAAATTAAAAGTTTAGATAATATTACATACACTATATAACAAAATGTCTATAAAGTTTGGTAAGAATTAAAGAACATGGTGTTTAAAAGATTCATTCATCAGACCACTAATGGTTATTACTCTCAATTGTTAAAAATAAAAGTTGTTATTATTTGAAAAAATAAAAAACTAATGGTTTAAAATAGAAAAATATATCTGGTTTTGTTTTATCTTCCTCTATTCATTTCGGTTTCGGAGACGTTTGACGACACGGCTCTATCGTTAGGAACTGCAAGAGGTGGAGCCCTCTTCGTATTGGATCAGCCCTCCACATCAGTCCCACGTCACTCTAGGTTCATGCCATCATCGATTCATACTTACCACTACCTAATAAGTGAAAAAAAAAACTAATAAGCACATAGTTTATTGAAATAGAATGATATAAGTAAATAATAAATATTAATTAAAATTAAAATATTATTAAAAACATCACTAAATAAAATAAAAATGACTAAAATTGGCTTATTATATTAAAATTTATTGTGTGAGTTTTCTCTTTAAGATTTTTGATATGATAGATGTAGAAAGATAAATATAAAATTTAATCTGTTTGTAGATACACACTCAAATTTCTCATATATTATTTGTGATATTTGAATGAAGAAATGTTGGTGTGTTGTGGAAACATGGTTGCAAGCCGCGTTTAATTTCTTCTAAAAAATAATGATTCTAGGCCACAGTTGACCAACACTAACAAACAAAATATTGAAATTAGCATAAAATATGAAACCTGACTTTTCGCATTATTCATTAATTTAACTTTTATGATTTTTTCCCCCACTAAAATACAACTCGTAATATTATATAATATTCAATTAACGCTATATAATAATTATATTTATATAGGGACGAGGAAATAGTATTTGGCACTGTTCCCATGGTGGACTAGAAAATAATCACATACCAAGCAAAGCAACAAACCCGTTATAATGAATCAAAATTAGCCCTACATAATAACCAATTGAACCCATGATCTCAGCTTCAAATTAGCAAATGGGTATCCTGAAGTCAATGCCAGGTTATGTAGGTTTCTTTTACATTCATCTTTCCTTGTTCATAACTTTGAAAAACATGCCATTCCATAAACTATAAGTCTTCAAATCATCATCCAGTCAACGTCATCCTAACCAGCATCATTCATTTTTTTCTAGCAACTTTTAAATTCTATTTTTTAATGTGAACCTCAATAACGCACGCCAACCCCTTTTCTTCAAATTTTTATTAATTACCACATTATTGCACAAATAATGGACTATTCAGCGTAGTTATCACAAAATTTCATCATCGCAACACTAATCTTTTTACTTATAAACTAAGTAATTTCTATTAGTTCTAGTAAGAGTCTTCGCAAGGCTTTTAAATTATATCTAATCACAATATTCGATTACTATTATATATCTATCTATCTAGCCTTAGGATGCAAAAGCTAAAAAGGGTTTTTGGATCGTTTCTGAATTATACTAAAACGGAGTAAAATTATTGACAGAAAATCTTGAAAACTGAGAAAGTTATTACTATAATAGTGATGTTGACGTTTTGAAAATAATGACTGTATTGGTTTAAAAAATAAAGTAAAGTTTGAGTATTTTGTTGAAATTGAAAAAATAAAGTCCATGCATGAGCCATGCAGACCCACGCATGCATGGTGCGTATTAAAATATAATTGAGGCTAATTAAGGCAAAGAAACAATGTTTGAAAGGAGATGGAGTATGGGTGTGTTATGGAATAAAGGACTGAGGGAGACCCCACTCGTGTAATTTCAAACTTTGGCTCGCACGTTGGGTTCAAAAAACACCACACTCACAAATTCAAAACTAATCTTCACGTGTGTATTAGTACTTTCAGCACCAGATTCTGATTTCTCCCCACACTACACCACCTCTATAGTTAATTATCTTACGTAGACTATTATTATTAGAGCATTGATTAGGTGGGAAATAAAGCGAAAGTTGAATAATATACCCCAATCTTCGTTCAATACGTGCCTAATTACCCTAATCTTAGTTTGTTTATTTTGTTAAATATAATGTATAGTCCACTGGGACAAGGAAATATAACTAACACATACCAAAAATTAACAGAAATTGGCAAACACGCAAGATGGTAGTGTTGCAATCTGATTTCGTGTCGTTAAATCTATTGTCGTGGTCAGAAAAAACCGACAAGGGAATGCTTTAGTTGTGATTTTAATATATAGGCACAACGTTGTGCCTATTTCCTTCATATAAATGGTGTGTTACTATGTAAAAGGCATAGGACGGTGGCTTTAAACCTACAAGTGAAGGTTGACAGTGGACCAAGTTGGAGGATTTCTTCCAGTACCTCCGAGATTTATTCTACACCTCCAACAATTTTTTAAAATTCAAAAGTACTCTTCGACTATATAAGAAAAACTAAATGCACCTCCAAATTTACTTCCGAATGTCGTATATGTCGATATTTGATAAAGAGTTTAAATTTTCTTTATACTAGTTTTTTCTGTATATTTTAAATATATGTGGATTTTTTTTACAATTATTTAATATTTTATTTAATTATTATTTATATAATTATAATTTATTTATTTATTTATATTAGAAAAATATGTATTATAATAACATTAAATATTTGTTATCATGTTTTTTTGTTTTCTTTTTAAAATAATATTTAATTAATATTTAGATGAGATGTGATGAAACAAAATATTTAGGATTAAATATGTTTGTCTCTTAACTTCGTGTGAAAGTTGAAATTAGTTCTTTTTGAAACTTTGATCTAATTTAGTCCTTCAATCTCAAAAATGTCGTGAATTTAGTCCTCATGGTCTGGACACATAGGCTTGCGCTGCTACATTTGCTTTAGTCACCATATCATGTCCTTTAGAAATCATAGTCTTTCTTATTGTCCAACTTTATGCTTCAATCCTTGCTTTCAATCTTGATATGATTTCTTTTTTCCTTTCTAGTTTGGATCCGAGGTCACAGGTGCATCTACCGCACGTACATTTAGGTGTTTGTTGATGGTTGGTCAAAGCCTCCCACAACCTCTTCAACTTGCCATAATATGCAACGATGGTCATTCATTTTTATTTGCATTCAATCAAATCTGCTTTAAGTTGTTGTATATGTGGTCTATCATGTACCAAGAAGCGTTCCTTGACATTTGTCCACAGGTCATTCGCTACTTCCATGTGCAACATAGTTTGGGTTCAATGGTGTTCATTATCCATGACACCAACAGAGACTTATTGGTTCACCAGTCTTCAAGATCTGGAGATTTTCCTGCAAGTTTTCCAATTGTTCCATCTACAAACCCAAACTTCTTCCTTACTCTCAACGCAATTCTCAGAGATCGAGCCCACTCATCATAATTCTTCCCATTCAGTTGAACATGTTAGGATGCTTCTTGTGTTGTTTGTCTGCAGATATATCATAAGGTGAGATTCGCTTCGTCCATTATTCTGATAATATCAGAGAAAGCTCTGGTCCCATAAAGAAGAAGGACAATAATATTTTGACTATTAAATTTTGACAACTTTCTTTTACAACATGAGGTGGCATCTCCTAAGTGGTTTTAGAATATTGAGAATGAGAAAATTGAAAATTGAAAAATCACTTAAAAAATGACATCTAAGGTTATAAGAGAAAATTGTCAAAATTTAGTAGTCAAAAAATCATTTTCCAAAAAAGAATTGACAATATAATTATCGTCCCTTTATTATTTTTCCAACCACAATATATACACACAAAGATTACATAACTACCTCGATCTATGCTAATTACATTTAAATCATTCCTAAATATAATCTATATTAATTTGTACATTTAAACAATTATAACATATATTATAATTGTGGTAACAAAATCAACTATAATAATAAAAAAATTTATAGTGAATATCATAAAATATCAACAATTATTAAAAGATATCTCATTATTCACAATTTTATACTTAAAATGTATTTCTGACTATTGAAAGAGTAAAGTGAATTTAAATTGGTTTTTATATAGATTTCTGAATAATGTAAGAAATTGAATGTATCGGAACAACCATTAAATATAATATATATATATATATAT
>Ga0099823_1004983_pt1 | contig 13137 bp, 7 predicted proteins | sample CowpearedBW_FD_76831 | JGI IMG/M metagenome (GOLD analysis project Ga0099823, IMG submission 76831) | Root nodule microbial communities of legume samples collected from California, USA - Cow pea red BW | ecosystem: Host-associated > Plants > Roots > Nodule | place: USA: California | collected... | reverse complement strand
CCCTATTTTAAAAAAAAAAAAAAAGATCTTTCAATTCTAAATACTGTACATTAGATTAACCACATTTTCCGTTCGTCCAAAGAACCATAACTCCTTTACCCATTTTGAAGTGTAATTACAATAATAATATTGCTTCCTGCAACCCAATTTTGCTTAACACATCTTCCTATCCCAATCTAGTCACATATTTTCAAATTGTTGTACTTTTAAAAAATAAATTAAAATGCTTTCAATTTTTGAAATAAGGATTCCGGATAACATAAAAAATTTATATAATATAAAATTAATTTATAATAATTTCTTTTATCAAGAAATATGTGAGAATAAACATACTAAAATATAAATAGAAATTTTATAAACGAATTTTATTATTTGTAAACCTTTTATTTCCTTAAAAATCTCTCCTCTACAACCATTTTTGCTCTTTTCTCGTAAGTAGTTTAGATTTTTATGCATGTGAAAGAATTTCAACTTGCATGTGTCATCTGTATTTCTTTCATATTTTTTTCACTGATCAGTGGTTCTGATGATGTTCCATGATCATTTACTTGTTCCTAGGTTGAGTTGTGGACTCTGTTAGGTTTGAAAGAGGATTAGTACTCTCTTTGGGTGTTGGTGTTGTTTCACAGGTAAGGGAAACTAATTTCACTGTTTTAATTCATGAACATGTTAAGAATTGTAAACTTAATTGTACTGTGATTGATTTTTGGTATCGGAGATGAAAAATAGTACTTGATGTGTGAAAATTAATGAATCTAAATTCTAAATGATGTTGTGTGAAAATGTTGGTGTTTATTATTGTAATTGAAGTCAATTGGTATAAATGTTTGATATAAACTTGAGTGTGAGTTGTGTTTGGTATCCTGGAGGTCTTGAGGAAAGTTTTGAAATGTTCTTGGAGTGTAGAGTTATGCATAATTTCTATTTTGTAGAATTATGATATTTACTAGGCGAGTTTCAAGTCAGGGGCTCATTGATTTGAAAGTTGTTGGGCAAGCCTTTACTCAATGGGCGATTAAATTAAAATATTTTCCTTTGGAGCCCCAGTGAAATACTCATTGGACGAGCAGTTTGTTGTTGGTCGAGAAGGTACTTTTCACCCAACGTGATGACTTGTTCGATGAGCGAGTGTATCAGTATCTGTTTTGGATATTGGCTGATTTTGGATTTGGAAGGTTTGAAATTTTGTATGAATTATTGATATATGATATGAGATTGAAAATGTGTTAATACTAATTCAAGGAGAATTAATTTTAAATTGTGGTAGTGTATGCATTGAAGTGGAGATTGTCTTGATAGTTATCACAATGCTCTGATAACCATTTAAATACTCAAATAGAGAGAAATGATTAATGTTTAGAGTTATGTTTTCTTTTGAAAACTCTTAGATAGTTTTATATATAAATTATATTTTAGTTTATCTTACTTTTTGGGATGATTGTGATATTATATTTATATGTTTGAGTTCTATGTTGTGAGTTATCAAATATAAAATGTTTTAATTTGATGGTTTAGATCGTTAAATGAGATGTTATAAAATATATGTTTTAAAATAATTTAAATTATTTTTCAGAATATTTCTTTTGAAAACATAAAATTTAGAATCACTCGAAATAATTTACCAATTATGTCTTTTATAACCTTCCGAAAATATTTTCCCAGAAATATGCTTTCTTCATACTATGTCTAGAATAGTGAAGAAATATCCGCATTATGAAATGCTTTGAGTTTATTTTGAAGGGTCATTGCACAACTCAAGTTTCTTTGTTTTTTTTTTCATGATTTTGGATATATTTATTTATCCATCCTTGCTTTATTCTTTATAGGGAAAACAACATTTAAACGCATGAGTGGTTTATCCGTGATAATGAAAGCAATAGTGTAGATATTCATGAACTAAATATAAAATAATCTAAACTTTAAGATAAAAATATGTAACTAAAAGTATACAAGCTGGATATTGATAATTAGGATGTGAAATAATTTTGAATTTGAGAAGAAGGAAGCAATTGCCCAATAAACAAGCCCACAACCCCATTATTAAAAGATTAAAACTATTGATTCCTGCACTTGACGAAGGGAGAGAGAACGCCACAAAGCAAGAAAAAAAAAAGTGAAAACTCGTTTCAAAATACTTTTTTCGAAATATATTTCATATGTTTCAAAAACAAGTATAAATGTTTTGGAAAACTATTTTTTGGAAAGTTTGTTTCATAATGTATTTTATGCGTTTTAAAAAATATTGTTTCAAGAATCTCATTTCCGAAGTCAGAAGTTTGTTTCGGAAAGTTTCTAGAATATATAATCTGAAAGTCACATTCTCGAAAGACAAAATGGTCATTTTGAAAATATGAAGGAGTGTACAAAGAAATTGTGGGAGTGCATGAAGTAAAAGCTGAAGCTTAAGTTCTTCATTGGGCCAAGGCCCATACCACTATTCTTTTTGTGAAGATGGAAGGAAAGTAATAGGAAAATAAAAATAAAAGAAGGAATGTTTCTTTTCTACTCCTTTTATCTCTCTTTAATATTATTTATGGCTGGTGATAGATTAATTTATTAAAAAATTATTTGGCTACTCACTAAAAGAAGAGCTTAGAAATCAACATTATAGTGTAAAACATTTATTTTGCTATTATTCCATGTAAAGTGTCAAGACATAATTTTCCCCCCCGAATATAACTCTAGGTACTCTTGATATTTTATTCATATTTGAAAACAAAGAACTAAGGTTGACATTTTTTTGGAAATTGTCGGAGAAAGCTAGCCAGAGAGGACAAAAGAAAAATCTAGCCAATAAACATTGTTTTAATTGATATAGTGTAAAGATTGAGTTTCTGATTTGTTTAAAGTTGACTAAAATTAATTTTACCTAAATTAATTAAAAAAGTTAATATGACTGCGATGTGTATATAGACTATTATCATGAACCATATATTATTTTTGGAATGTTTATTTTTAATTAAAATGTCAGAATTGATTTGTTCTTAGTTACAAATAAACTATAAGGTAAAGAATAGCTTGAAGTGTTTGTGAAGATCCTCCTAGAGCATGGAGACTAAATTCTTGATTATAACTGAATCACTCAACATAATCAAAGTTCCTTTATTCTATTTAAGCATATGTTAAGTTGTGTGAAGATGTACAATTCTCTCACAGTATGTTAGAATCTTTAGAGAAGAAAACTCACCCATGAAGTTATCGACAACATCAAGAAATGAAATGAATAAGTTGATAAAAATAGAATTTTTTATAGCTTCAGTTTTTCTGTGTAGCAACAGAGGTTCTGTGGTCTACAGGTAGCAAAGTTGCTTGCCACTTCAGAGATTAGTGGAGAAAATTGTTCCCACTACCCTAGCAATAACACATGACTACCTTCTTCATTATGATGACTTCCACTCCCGGCAACACCAACCAATGTGCAACCACTGCTTTTTTACTCTTATGTTACACTTTGTCCACACAAAAACAATAGGGGTAATAAACCTCAAATTAACTCTAGAAGACACACAAATTGTTTATAATTCAGAAAACTTGCACCTGATACAGGGTCAACCTTTCTAAGAATTCATGTCATTCTTATCTATGTCTTTGTTTAAGGCCCTGCTTTATCTGAGTTTCAAACATCACATGTCACTTGTCTTTTACTTAATACATAAGGCTCAAATGTTTAAGTGGTGTTTTCCGTTGGGAGTTTATAGGGTGTACCTACCTGTTCTGTCTCTGTACAGTTCAATTAATCTGCCCTTTGCATTTCCCACTAGCCTTTGACTTCGATTAATCTACAGGTTTTACTTCTCCAACGTTTCTGTGTCATCTTTCCACTTCCATAGTGTGCTCCATTTTCACTTAAAATATAACTTTCATCTCCACCTAACAATTCTCTGCGCCTCAATACTAATTATAACATGATTCAGGATCATTATGCTTTATATTAATATCTGCTTAACACACATTATTCTTTTACTGTAAATTGAAAATTTTAAATATGTAGAAATTCATCAGAATCAGATACATGATGATTCTGGACCATTCAACAATTTCTCAAACGCCACAAGCTGATAAAAGCTCTACAAAGAGTGGAACGTGATTGCTCCTCCATAATGGGTTGCTGTCACCTTTTTGACTTTGGTAACATGATTGCTCCTCCATAATGGATTTTCCATGTTAAAATAACATCCAGAAAAAATATCGTGCACTAGTATATATTGAGAACTGGCAAATGGGAAGCCACACCAGAGTTTGCTGTTGACAAATGCAATACAAGATGGCAGGCACTTTCTTTCGTTTATTCGTGATTCTTCTCGGGCTTTCTCATCTTATGTGCTTGAAAGCAATACCCGTTACAAGTAAATTCTACTACATGACTTCTAATTTTGTTCTAGTAGAGTTGTAGTTCTCTCTCATCTTCTGACAAAGGGCTTGTTTATATAAGCAGGAATCGAAAACATTATGCAAAGCCCCAAAGTTCGTCTTACACCGGAGAACAGCCACAAGGTGGTGTGCACTTTGATATCTTATGCTTATTCCCATGTTGTTTAAGACACGTAAAGCATTTTTTTTAACCAGACATCATGCCAATGAGCTTATATTGTTCCTTTTATTCAAAAACAGGTTATGAATGAGAAATACTGGCACTTGGAGGAACCAACCATTACTGAGAGGATGGAGTTGGAACTCCTTGACTATTCCCCATCAGGGCCTAATGGTCGTCACACTCCAAAAGCACCATAGCGTGTTAAATGGTGTAGGTAGCTTTCTGTGTAGTACAATCTTATATAAGTAGCCATAATTGGTAAACTCTGGAGGCAATTATGTTATGTATGATGAGAGAATTAATGGATTAAAAAGACTTGCATCCCCACTCTTTGGTATGATTACAGCCAAGAATAAAGAATACACGCACTCACAATGCAGAAGTCGTGTATATTGTTACGTAATCACAAATTATCATATGTAGTAATTTCTATGTTGTTGAGTCATGACAAAGATTATTTCTGATTAACCGAGAATATGAACACTTTTATACTCGCGTGTCTGTTAAACTCGTTAAATTCTGCTTTTTTACCCATGTATACGAATTTCAGATTTATGTTATTCAACTGATAAGAGCATTAAGCTCATTTGTGCATTACAGTTACAAAATTTGTATTTCACCGGTTTTGTCTTCAAAATAGTGGCAAGTATTCTAAAGGGTTCTCACCCAAAGAATTCGTGTGGAAACAAAAACCAACCACTGATAAATCTATGCAGAAAGAAAACGTACATAGATTTTATTTTCTTATTTTGGTAATACCACACTACATGCATGCAATTAAAGTAATTCTCGGAAGCATAGCAACGGATCGTTCATGGTGCCAAAACCCTCCACCCCAATATTAAGTCGCCAAATAAACAATGGTTTATGTGAATAGTTGCTCACGAGTTAGCGATGCATTAAGCATTAAACAGACGTATAAGCTTTCTTTTTGGCCCTTCTTTTGTCCACAATAGAAATATGGAGATTTAAAAGTGAATAACCATTTGTCCACCGAGAGCAAGTTGATTGGGATTGCATAACCATGTTCTTGGAAAGTGAAATCGGAACTAATCCAAATTGTTTATTTAATTTTAGTAATGAAGTTAGTTGGCCACTAAGTACATTTGAACAGCGTAGAAAGCGATGAATAATGTTGATGGGGACATAGTTTTGTCTACCACTCCCCTATACGCCTTTTCTCGAGCATATCCTATAAAAGTTTAAGGCCAATTAATAATATTCATTGTGACATATGAAGTTAGTGGAAGAATTAAGTAGAAGCACATAAGATCAGAGACTCGTATCTGTACATTGCACGTAAGTATGGAGATTTGATTTTAATATACTTGATGTGCATAAAGTAATGCTACCAAAAAATTACAAGTCTTGGAGGTGTAAGCCTATAACAGGATGTTTCACAGAGACCATATTCTAATGAAGATACACAATCTCTCTGCAATAAAATATCACAGACATTAGTATGTGAAACAGGTCCACGTTAATGTTGTGTATTGATTCCTAGAATTATAAACTGAGTGCTGTATTTTTTATAATCCAGATAGGTTTTTCTTCTAAAGCAAAAGCTACAAGATTAATTTCCACACTAAAAGTTTCCAAATCTACAGAATCTTCTGTCATCCAAAGTGGTGCTCTTAATTTGCATGCTTTCAAAAGTAGGAGTTTTATGACGTTGTTCAGTTGTGTGCCGTGCCATGTGAGGAACGAGAAATGGAATAGGAGGCAATGAAAAATTATCTCGGTCTCAGAATACGTTTGGCACTTTGGTTGATCTGAGTTAATATATGGATTCTATCGTCTGCTTAAACGTCAGAGATGCACCCAAAGATACTAAACTAATGACATAGTCAACAAATTAACTGTGAAAGTTTCCTTGTTACTGACCAAATCAATTGGTAGCAATAGCTCATTATGCTAAGCATTAGCAGTCTGAATGGAAAGTAAATGAAGTCAACAGAACAGACACAATCTTTGCAAGCTAAAGCTTAATTTGGAGGATGCAATTAGCTAATCGTGATTAGTACTTAAATTTTGAGTAATATAAACTCGATTAGAGTGAAAGAGATTAATATACCTGAAGGTGCTAGTAAGTTTTCACTCGTAAATGCACACCTTAGTGCTAATGCTTTTCAGTCATTTGGGGTCTTTCACTCATAACAGTCGTTGAGAATTATCTGAGAACCCTCTTGATGTCAGGTCCGTGACAAAATTATTTCAATCTTCAACTGCCTCAGTATATTGTACTTTATCTCTCTATGTATGTTTCTTAAGATTGAAAGATATGAAACCTTTTACGATAGTAAAATAGAAAGCTTAAATGGCTGCAACAGAAGATACTAAAAACCTCAACTTAAAGAAGAGAATACAGAATTAAACACTTAACTAGTGGGTTACATGTGTGATGCAAAATGAAAGGACAAATTCAAAGTTTCGTTCTTATTTTCTAACAAGAAATTATGTGTGATTATTAAGACGCACTATTATGTTGGGACACTGGTATTCATTGGTCTTCTGGAGATGGAGCAACATCAGGAGCTGGTGAAGGTGCATCCCCTTGATCAGAATTCGTAAGTCCAAATTTCTTGATGAGTTCATCTGCAATAAGCTCATTAGCACTGTCTGTGGGGTGGTACTCATCCCAGAAGACATACTTGCTTCTATCTTTGCACAGACTTGATGCAGGTACACATGTAAGGGCGGGTCGAATATTCCAAAAGGAACAACATGGTGAGTCTGAGTTTTGAAATCCTACAAAGCAAACGTAGCTATGATGTAAATTACTCTCAGCAGTCATCACACAAGCTATGGCTCAATTTTCAATAATTTGATCATTGTGAAAGCTTTAGATGTTCGAAATCCCAATGATTTATGCACTGTGCTTTGATGTATGAATCCTGTTTGTCAGAAAAGTAACATATTTACTTACCATACTTGTTTGGATTGCTAATCACATCGTTGACAACATCATATGCATCTCCAAATCTATAGGTTGAATCAGGAAAATGCTTCCCCAAGTCATCTACTAACTCGCTTACACCTTTGTTGAAGCTAAGAGCCAGTTTGTTCGCTTTTTCTCGACAATTCCCAGTTGTACTGAGCACCCTTTGAAGGGGAATGCAGCCCATTGGACCCAACCCGAAAACCACCAGCTGTCGTGCTCCTAAACTATGAAGTAACTAAACACAAACATACCATAATTGAAAACATTTTAATCATTAGATGCAAAAAGACACAGAAAAAAGTTGTGTTAGGATATATATATAAACTAAGTAAACCTTTAGTTGTCTTTCCAATGTTCCTATTAAGTAGTCCAGGAATGTGTCATCATTGTATGTCCATGAATCTCTGTAAACTGGCATCAAGTAGTTGTTGATAAAGTCATTGCTCCCTAAAGCAACAACATAACGACCTTCCTTGAAAAACTTGTCAGCGGCGCTTTTTCCAATTTTACCTCTGATTAACTTTTGTGTCCCCTGAAATAGCTCAATTTGTTTGTCCAGGGAAAACTTTTGGATCTGCAAAAGAAGCACAATTTTCATCCGAATGTACTTGCATAAAGCCTGTAAGATACATAGTGTATGAATCATGACACTCACAAAATAGGCACCGGTTTCATTTAAAATGCCGCCACCACCAGAAGCATAGTTCACACCATTTTCTAGTATAACTTCTTCACTCACAGATGGATCCAGGAATGCAGGAGGCCTAGGGAGGCCAGTACGGTCACCTGAAATGTACAACATTAGTATTATTAGTATGGAAAATAATTTTTTCACTCCTAAATTTTGACAACTCTCTCTTGAAAGTTGTCAAAACTTAGTAGTCAAAAATCATTTTCTTTCTGAGAATTCAACAACCCAAATGCTGATACCAATTGGGTTAGGTTCTCGTATATTCAGTGATTGCAAAGTGCATGCATGCTAAAACTAAAAGGGTTACCTATTATGTCAGCTACTGTGCGACCATTAGTGAACCTTCCATTAGGTAACCCATTTCCCATGTCTATGCCATACCAAGGCAAGCTTGCTTGAGCAAGGCTTCTGGAGAGATGCATGTTATTACCAACATCAGAGAGTGAGTCTCCAAAAATGAACTGCACAACCTTGCTATGGCATCCATCAAGACCAATTCCAAAAAAGGTGATTAGCACAATAACTAATGCAAGATTGAAGTCCATGTTTGTGTAGCAAGTTATGCTTCTTTACGCTTTCTATGGCCATTAAGCATTTGGGTTGGTTTTTTATATCTGCTGGGAATTTTGAAATTTTAATTTGGAGCGATGAGATTGTTCAAAAGTTTGGCAGCAACATAGAGAAAATGTCATGAGCATGCAAAAACCCGGAGTAGATGGTTTGATACACCAACTTTTTTATTGATTCAAAGCAACTACAACTACCCATATGATTTTAGAGTAAAATCAGAAACGAATGGTGAAGTCAAGAGTTTGTTAATGTTGCAACCTGAAATCTGGGGTGAGATTTCACATTGAATTCTCAACAAACAAGGTGTTGTAAGTAACTTGTAATGGTAAGTTCACCGAACCGGAAAACAAATGTTGTCCCATAACGCAAGCAGGAACTCTAATTCCTACACCAATGTAAAAAGAATGATTCAAGGTTTCACCAAACATACTCACATAATTCGCAATTCACTTATGTACATGTACGGGTACAAGTACGCGCAGTATGCGAACTTACAAATATATACATAATTATTTTAAATTCATGACAAGACATGTATTCAAGAGGTAAAGCAACGATAAAAAAATTAAATTTAAGAACTTATTTTGTATTCCATGATTTTTTTAAATTTTAGAGACTAATACAATAATGTTTTCCACTTTAAAAACTAAAAGATTATTTTATCCTAAAAATTAAGGCCAGTTGAGTCATAATATTAGTTTTTAGGTTCTAAACTTAAATTGTTTTTAAAAACATTGTTTGTGTTAGGAGTAAAAAAGATATTTTAGCGAATTTAAAAATGATTTTCACATGATTTTAGAAATATAAAAAAATATTTTGTATCTTATTTTATTTGGAGATTGTTTTAGTGCTTTTGATATTATTTTTTCTCCATCTAATTTCTATTAAAATTTAAGTCCTACTGTATTGATTTCATTACGATTACCACTGCATACATGTCAATCATTCATTATAAATAAAATAAAAAAACATTTTTCATGCTTAAAATTAAAACGGCTCATCTTCCATTCCCCAAACTTCACCACCTTCACAATTTTTAGAGGAACTTGATAATTAATAACTCATACTCTCATATAATTACCCCATCCACCTGAGTTTATTTTTAATCACAATCAACAAGTTAATCAATACAATTTCCAAAAAATAAGCATTGATTGTAGGGCCATTTCTTCCTACACTTCTACAATTTTAGTATGTACCTTCTTGGCGGTGAAATGACCATTTTACCCTATATATAATATGAACATAAACTCCTCCTTTTCCCCGTTTCATCTTATTCTTCTTCCATAGCAGTAGTCATGCATCCCCTCTTCTTGACTCCTCTTTAATTTTTTATTTGATAGCTACTACTACCGGAACACTTTGTTTGTAGCAGGAACCGTCTTGGATTTTTGTAATTTTTTTCCGTTTTCACATGTTGTGTTATTTATTTAGGATTGGGTATTATAAGAAGATTTTAGATAGTAAAATCCAAAATACTTTTTCAAAACTTATATACATTATAGATTATATCATGTACTCCAAAACAAATTTTTGGATGATGAATTTTAAATTGTGCAATTTGAAAATATATTTTCAATAAACTAGAATGTAATTTCAATTTGAAAATAGGTTTTGGATTGTATACAATCCAAAATGCATTATCTTATTCAAAAGTATATTTTGAATTAATTTAAAATATAATTTTTTTTTATTTTGAAAAAAAGTGTATTTAGTGGTATTTTTTATTAATATGTAATATGTAGAGTTATGACTACAACAAGTGGTGATACATTTTAAGGCAATGATAGACAAATAGCTATGATGTTAGTCCATACAAGATATCGTAAACAAGTTATTCATGATTAGGGGTGACAATGTGGACTTGGCTTAGCGGGCCGATCCATAGACCAGCTAAAAAAATGCAGGGCAGACCGAGATCTTGAGTCCACTAGCTCACAAAAGTCTAGCCTACAAGCCTACAACTTGCGTAGGCTGGCCCACATAAAAATTGTACTTGTGTACATCGGTTACTTCTCCTCTAGGCTTTTGCATGAACATTCCAACTTTTTGTACAACTAGAAAAGACAAGTATTATATATTTTTAAATGAGCTAAAATCTGAAAAATACATAGTATATGTCAAATAACGAATATGAATATGATGAAATGTTGAATTATCAATTTATTATCTAATTCTCCAAAGTCTTTGCTTAATTTTGTGAACTCGTTAAAGTTTTTCAATTTGTTGAACATTGAAAGTTTGTGCGATAACATTTCCCCCATGTTGTTTCAAAAGTTTTTGCGAGAACAAGACATAGATTTCGCCACAATAGAAGCGAGGAGGTTGTTTGGTGATGCCATGGTTGCAAAGCTCAATGGCAGAGCATTGTGGTAACTAGGGGGCATGGCCCCCCAAAAAATTTGAATTTTTTTGTTACATTATAGGTATTTTAATTTTTTTATATTATAGATATTAGGTAATATATTACAAATTAATGATGATTAAATCAAATATTTTATTTCTTTATTAAATATAATAATTAATTTTAATAATAAAATATAAAATCAAACATAATAAAAAATAAAAAAATTTATCAAGAAATTTTTTTCCATTATGGCTTGACTTTCATTCTCACATATTTTCTTGGGTTGGGTTTTTGAAGAGAAAAAAAATCTATTATTTTTGTTTCTCATTAGTTTTATAATTCTTTTATATCTCAATTGATAGTTAAATATTAGTTTAATAATTTATTTAACGAACCTCTTGTATATTAATTCTTTATTTTATGAACATAGAAGAAAAAATATTATACTGTGTATTTTTTTTATAATTGGATTTATTTGTAGTTTTATTATCATTGAATTTTCTTCTAATATTTAAATCTCTTAATTTTTCATTAGATTATGATAAATTATTTTTTAGTCTTATTTGTTTGATAGGTATATTGATGAAGAATAAAAGAATAAATTTATTTTTTAAAATTGATAAAAGGGAAGCTATCCCGTGAAGATGGAAACATGACAGACAAATCTAACTCTTCCAGATATTGTGAAACATGATACTAATGATCCAATTGTTCAATCAGATGAGTCCTTCTTAAGGTTCAAAGAATTATAGGTGAATGGTTTTATATTAATTATTTGGAACGTGATCCAGAAAAACGTCTTCAAATACGAAAATATCTAATTAACCGCCAAAGAGATGAAATTCAAAAAAACTTATTTAAAATGGGTCCGTATCAAATATAACTTAAAATATATTCTTTTTCTAAAAATAAAACATCCAACAAAATAACAATTAAATATATAAATTTTAGATATATTATTTTGATTCCCGCATCAGTACCGGTCATGATCGTCCCTCACGGAATTTGTATAAGTTGTTCAATGATAAAACACAAAGAGGTCCTGTTTTGAGAGATAATGTGTTTGCCTGGAGAAAAGTACTAAAGATTTAGAGCAAAATTGAAAAGAAAAAAAACGTGTAATTTTGTAATTGGAGAGAAGAGAACAAGGGATTTAGAGCAAGAAGGGAAAAAATGATATAGGGAAATGAAACGGTTCTTTCAAATGAAACGTTTATTAAATATTTAATTTAAATACAAGATTAATGTACTCTTTGAGTTTGAGTGCGCGTTTAATTGTTTCTTATTTTAACAAACGTTTCTGTGGTTAAACATTTATATTTTTTAAAAAGGTATTGATAATAGTGTTGAGCCCATGATTTTAATCTAATATAATTTACTTTATTTTAAATTGTTGTAGAGTGGGTTGGGCCGACTTTAATGAAGTCCGTTGATGGACGCAAATTTAAATATGCTAAAAACACGCAATTCTTGTAGTGATCAGATGTGATTAGATTTCACTCTAACTTTAATAATGTTGGTTAAGCTACTATGGATAAATTTAGGTGATGTCAAGACAAAACAATAGAGATGGCAAATAAACTTGTCCTTGTGGGTATTGTCCAAACTTGTTCCTGTTTTGACTGGGTATGAGTATGGGTATAGGAAATCTCCGACTTTTTTCAGTTGGGTATGAGGATGTACATATTCCCGCCATAATACTCGTCCTCGCCATATCTGTATTTTCGTTTAAATTATTAAAATATTTACAATTAATTAAGTAACCATATATATATATATATATATATATGTATATATATATATTCTATTTCTTTTAATTATTTGGTTTGTCATGAAGCTCATTCACATCTCCAATATATTTTTTATCTTATCATAACATTTATGTAATTATGTTAAAATGATGCATGTTAATTAAAAAAAAATTATGCCTCACATTTTAATATTTATATTATTTTTTAATATTTTTATTTATTATATATTTTTCTTTCACATGAAAATGTTTATACTCTCAATTTAAGGTAATATAACAAAAATTATTTACTTATTATTATTAT
>Ga0099823_1004979_pt1 | contig 13143 bp, 4 predicted proteins | sample CowpearedBW_FD_76831 | JGI IMG/M metagenome (GOLD analysis project Ga0099823, IMG submission 76831) | Root nodule microbial communities of legume samples collected from California, USA - Cow pea red BW | ecosystem: Host-associated > Plants > Roots > Nodule | place: USA: California | collected... | reverse complement strand
GTTTTTTGGCTAATCTAATGTATACGTAACTCCCCCAACCGTAGAACAGCGTGAACACGCATGGCAGAACCACAGTGGCAGTGTTTAACCTGAAACTGGGTGATATCACTAACATGGAGAAGACGTAGCATCCAGAAAATATAGAAAGCGGAAAGGTCACGAAAACACTGATTCGCCCTCGTGGCATCAGAAAACATATCATCAAAATGGAAAGATAACAGGAGAATGTGTTGAAGGACCAGAACCAGTTGAAGATCTGCATTTTCATCACCACTTTCCCAGCAATTTCTTGCATTGCTGCATACTCACTGTGCTGGAACGATGTGCTGATCTTGTTATTAGAACTACCCTCTGCTTGGTAAACTCCACCGGGAGGGCTACGCACTGCTTCGTAAGTGTTTGTCGCGAAAAGAATAGCCACCACCAACAATGCGTTGCGTGTGTCGTTTGATATTCTCTTTCTCAGACGAGTCACCGAGATCGCTATTCTCTCGTTGAATGTGATTTTTGCTCGTAGCTCTTCCACCAGTGTTGTGGTAGCAATCGAAAAGCCACGTAAAGCTCCACGCCTCACTAACATGTCTCTGATCTCTGCACTGTGAGCCTCGGTTTGGTTAATCTCAACTATGTCCAACGCTGTTAAGTCCTCGAAGTTCTTTGCATTTATGTCTATGTTGCTTTCTAACAACAACTTAACTGCCTGCACAAAGAATTCAAAATGCACTCATTAAAAACTTATCCGATCATCTCTTATTGTCCGTTCTGAATGTGATTTTTAAATGTTTAAATAACTTTTTCGTTCTCAATCTTCGTAGGGTTTGTTGTGGATGATCCTCATTTTGACAAAATGTTTAAAATGGTCATATTTTTATAGAATGTTTAACATGGTCATCATTTTTCGTGTTTTATTTGATCATTTGTTGTGACGCCGTTTAAATTAGTAACGATGCGGATGATCCTCATTTTGATAGAAAATGACCACATAAAATACGAACTGTGAGAATGAAGAACATTTTAAACATTCTGTAAAAATAAAGACCATTTTAAAACATTCTGTCAAAATGAAGATCATCCACAACAAACACTACGAAAATGAGGACGAAAAAAGTATTTAAAGGAAAGAATTGAACGCATGCCTGAGGGAAGACTTTGAGAACGGAAAGGTGGAGAACGGTGTTGCCTGCTTCATCCCGCCAGTTGAGAATCCTGCGCTCGCGGTTCTGAGCGTGTCTCTGGCAGTTTCTCTGAAGCCATCCAACCAAGACCTCCAAAGCCTGAAACTGGTTATATTTGACAGCAATATGCAGCGAGGTTTCACTTCGAACAGTTACATCTTCGATGGAATCAGGACAAGCCGATAAGAACTTGGGCAGAAGATCAATGGTCCCAGTTTGAGTTGCAAGATGCAAAGGAGTGAGACCCTCTCTCCCTTTGATCCTCACGAGGTCCTTGTTGATCTCCACAAAGCGACACACCAATCTGTGATGCTTCTTCTGCAACGCAAGATGCATGGGGCTGAGCCCACACTGGTTGAGCTTCCATGAAAAGGAGGGTTTGAGTCTGATGAGCTCAGTGCAAAAACTGGCATGGCCTGCAGCAGCTGCAACATGCAGAGGAGTGTCAACAAATGGCATGAAGTCGGTGTGTTCCAGCACATAGGGTTGCATCTGAATCAGCTTGTAGAGCAAGTCTACGTCCCCATCTTGTGCAGCTGCAACCAGAAAGTTGTTCATGATGATATATATATATGAGGGAAAACAGGGTTCATACAATGAAAAATCAGGGTTTAAAGGGTTTAAATGGTGCTGTTATATAGCATTTTGTGGCCACCGTGATCCCGTGGACCATACGGTCAACACATATCAAGTTGCTTCTTGCTTTTTCATAAATAAATAAATCACTTCTTCTCACCGTGTTTCTCAAGTTCATTGTTCTTTCGAGATTATTATTGTAAGTGCACTTTTTCTCATTCTAAATCATGTAATAGCGACCGATTTTATTTTAGTTGAAAAGTTAGTTGGTACTGTTTCTAACTATTTTATAACGACTATTTATTACAATTTAATATTATAAATAAGAAACGAGTGCTTTGAAATTATCTGTGTTAAATGAAAACTGATTTTAGAATGGTGTTAGTAGATAAGGTGAAGTTATTTGGATTTGTTTATATTTAAGTTTATTGTAGATGATAATTTTTTCCAATGTTTAAGTTGAAAAGAAATATATAGTTTCAAATATTTAAGCTCTATATAATCGTATAAACACTCTTTTTTAATCTAAATGTTTTGTAGAGGCAAAATCAAAATCTTCAATATTATAATATTAATAGAATTTGAAATATTTTCAAGATTAACATAATATTCTTTCTTCTTGGTCTATCTTTCAATGTTTTTATTTGTCCGATTAATACTATGTCAAAAATACTAAACTTAGTAATATATAAAAATTGAAATTAAGAGTATTACTTTTAATTGAAATATACATGAATATTTTTAGACTTCAACAGCTGTCAAACCATTGCACACAAGGCATAATTTGCACTCTTATATTTTTATAATTGAATATCGTTATTTAATTTTAAAATTTTATTATATGTGTTGTTATCATCTTAATATAATATTTTATTATTAAAACAAACTATTTGATGATTGTTTGAAAAAATATTGGTGTTGAATTTTTCTTTTACCACTCTGTCCCTATTTCATTTTCATCTAAATTTTCTTTGTGTCTGGTGAAGACTGTTCTATTCTTTAATTTTCTTATAAATCATCAATGATTTCATTTTATTTTCTCCAAAGTCTTAATTTTGCTCCAGCCATATATGTATTGAGGGCTCATAATTCCGGTCTTCCAAAAGGCTTACTTTCCTTTAAATTGGTTGGAAAAGTGGATCCGCGTTTCCTTGTTCATAAAATTTGACTGGAAGGAAGTGCTTGATCCCAAAACAAATAAAAAATAGATTGGACTAGTTCCAAATATATTTCTTCTAGTCAAGTGACAGAATAAAAAAAATCTGACCAAATGATTACGACTACAATTTCATTCTTTCCATCTAAGACTACCGTAAAGTAGAATCTACTATTTTATTTCCTATGAAAATTACGTGATTTGACGGAGCCTTTTTTCACAGTTCATCTCGGTCGTCTTCAAAACTAATCAACTACTTATCAAACATTCGGACCACCTACCTGCCTAAGTGGCTTAATTATAATAAACCAAAGATTTATGGCGTGTTGAAAATTTTAAAAATATAGATATACGGCTACATCCACGCACTTTCAGACTTTATTCTGCCATGGAAATGGTATGGAGAAATATTCTCAGTTCAGAAAACAGATATTCAGAAGCAAATCGCTCCATATTAGATTGACCCAGGGAACAAGATAAAGAGAATTTTTAGTTTGATTTATGCTGACTGTAACGTTGTATTCCGTAGACATCTATGATCCCCGGTGGGAAAACAGGATCAGTAGCAGCTTTAACAGCAACTTTTGCCACCGCAGTAACATTGACAGGAGGTGTCAATAGAGGCCCAATAAGTGGGATCTGGTTCAATGGTTTAGCAACTTGGAGAACCTATAAAATTAAAGTAAAAATACATATGAACAAATTTATTAAGCTAATATTCAGGAGAAACTAATCGTTTTTAGGAATTAGACTAGACATTCAATCAAAACCGAAAAAAGGAAAAAGTGTTACGCCATGAATGTACACTGCAGACATACATATACACAAAAAGCCCCCACATTTTTAACACTTACGACAACCTCCCTTAAAAGTAGTGTACGTGATCTAATGTTATTCCAAACACTTAAAAGAATCAGTGTAATGTAAAAAGGGGGTTAACCAACTAAATAAGGTAAATGTAGGGATAGAAAAAGTAGAGAATTGTTTGTACAATTTCACAAACCTTAAAAAGTGATTATTATAATTTACTCTAAAATTAATGTCAAATCATCATCGAAGGAGCGAAGTAATATCTGCCGTATTAGAGAAGCACGTGCACTTACCGTCTCCAATGGAGATCCAATTACACCAAGGGGTAACTTCATACTCCCAACACTTCGAGTACCGTAAATAAATCCTGGCCTTAGAATTACTCCTGAAAAAAGCATGTAATAGGGCAATCATGTACGAGCATAATACTCCCTAATAACAAGAGTCATGACTCATCATGAGTAACGATTTATACTTTCTTTGAAATATCTGCAATAATTTGTTAAAAAAGAATACAAAACTGCGAGAATGAACAATAGCAGGTGTATGAGGTCCAACAAACTAGAATAAACTATAAATGTCTTTAATACTATCTTAAGAAAATATATACCTCCATATGGAAATTTGCTCAGGAGCTCTGTTTCAGCAGCTTTCTGCATAAGTTAAGAGACACTATATTAAAATTCGAAAACGTTTCAGCATCAAATTTACCATTTTTTTCTTTACTGTATACATGATAAAGATGGCAGCACAAATAGAATTCAGAATATCACAAATAGACGACTAGAACTAGCCAACTATTTAAATCATTACGTATCTCTTCACATGATCTATTACATACGATGACTTGGACCAACACTGAAGATCCAAGCTCACTCAGATTGAGGAAAGACAACGTCAGTGGCTTGCTCACTTGAAGAAAAAAAAAAGAGAAGGGTATTGCAGGAGATTAATCAGTAAAACCATCAGGAGGTGAATCTTCCAGAATTAGGAGGATGCACAAAGGACATAATAAGTCTATTAGAGGGGAGCAAAAAGGGGGAATCATATTTAGGAAGGTAAGGTAGTTTTTAGATAGTACATTTATGGTGGCAAGAATTATATATGTTTAGAATAAAGAAACTAAGAAGGCACGTGCTGAATTCTGTGTTTAAACCACGTTGGAGCTATTCAATTTAAAGATAATAGAACAAAATTAAATAATACTCAGTTACCATATTTTAAGTTAATAACATAAATATAGAATCAATCTAATTGGTCCTATATCATTAATCACTATAAATATAAGATTCTAATATATGTAGAAGATTTTAACACTCCCCTTAGATTAAAGGATATAGATCATATGCACCAAGCTAGATGATTATGGGAATTGACAAAACTGGCATATAGTTCCCCGACATTTGTTCTCTAAAAAGTGACAATCAACATCAATATATTTCATCATTTTCATGGAATACTGGATTTGAGGCAATATGCATAGTGGTATGATTATCACATGAGTGATAACTATGCAACCTCCTCAAACTTTCAATCCTGAAGGAACTGTTTGATTAATGCAAGCTCCAGACTGACAACAACCATAGCTCGATACTTTGCCTTTGCGTTGGAACTGACTATAACATTTTGCCTCTAGTTATATCTAACAAATATACATAAACTGGAGGTGGACCTTCTATCAATGGGAGAGTGAGAGCCCACCCAGTCACCCACGAAATATTTTAGTTTACCAAGATCTTTTGTTTAAAAACGCTTGAAAAGATTTTGCTTCACCTTCATGCTACCTGGTTGATCATTACTATAATGGCAATGTCATTAGCACAAAGAACTAGATAAATGCAATCAGTAGGTGAGCGATGATAGAAAACAAAGCACTCAGCTTTGCTCCAAATTATACCAAACTTTTGAATCACAATATTAAATCTACTAAATCATGTTCTAGGTGATTGTCCTAAACTGTAAATTTCAAAAAACTAACAACTCAAAACTGTGAAGCAAGTGTTAATGCACCCATGGAATGTAAATATTTGCATATTTCTCCATCACATGTTTCCTAGAAATATTCATCAACTAATAATTCTTTCCTGAAAACATCCTCACGATAAAGAGTAGGACATATTACCTTTCCTTGATAATACCCCTGCAGTAAGTAATTTACTACACCAAAGTCAGCAGCAGAGATATAGACAAATCTTTTAACACCTGTAGGACCAAGAACAAATCATCAACCAGTAACGGGTAGATAACTACACAAAAGGAAATATAACCAATACTTCGTCAAACAACAAAAATACAAAACCAATTTCAGTTTTCTTTTTTATTCTAAATCTAGTAAACTTGAAAATAGCAAAGAGTTTCTAATGAATGTTGCTAAATATCACCTAATAATTTAAATGAGGTTTGAATTAATTAAACTAAATACCAACCAATTTCTATCATTTGGCTCATTCCATGTTTCACAACAAACAAATGTATAAACAAATTGTCAAAGAAAATGTGTACAGAGACAAAATAACCGAATGAGTTTTTTGGTAAGTTAAAACTAATTTATGTTCAAGTTAAAAATAATAATTAGAGAAGCTATACAAGAATATCTACAAATTAATTTATGTATAAGCTAATTTTAGCTTATGGACAAACTCATTTTGTTTTTTCTCTCCTATAAATAGTAGAAGAAAAGTTTGTCCATATGCCCTACTTTTTTGCAAGATAGACATAAATTATAACAGAAAGCTCAAACACATGACAACAAAGGCTAGACTCTTCACTAAGAGCTTATAATTGTTATGCATCAAACATATGCTATCCAAATGGAACAACAGTGTCTAACATATCCTATTTCTGTGTAGGGGCTATCATAATAATTGGTTTAAAAGAACTCACTTTAACCCCGATTAAACAGTTTTATAATAACCTGTTGGTTAAAATCTTAAAAATTAACAATACACGACAAGCGAATATTATTATAACAAAACCATAAATGATTTTCCATGACTGATTTTGGTTTGGTAGAAGTAGTTTTAATTTGTGCAAAACTGATTATATAACCAGTTGTAACTAAAACTGATTATATAATCAGATATATATCCTAAAAATGAGAAGTGAATAACTAAAATCAGATATATAATCAGTTGGTTAAAAATATTTACCATACATGAGAAGTGAATATTATAACCAACCCATAACTTGTTTCCATAATTGATTTTGGTTTTATAGAACTGAAAAAACTGGTTACATGACCAGTTATAACTAAAAAATGGTTATACATCTTAAGCTAATAATTGGTTTTGGCTTTAAAAACTAGCTTTAACATTTAAAATCAATTTTAATTAATATGACATAGTTGGCAAAAGAGTACTAGTTTTGTATCATAGAGTAGCAGTTTTGGATGTTTATGCACAAGTAATTTTAAACTTCGTCTAAAATGTGAACGTTGTCACCACATTGGACATACCATTAATACGTGTTGGAAGCTACACTAGAAACCCCCCTTGTTCACCTAATATTGTCTAGACATCTATTGTCAAGTCACCTGTTGCTCCTACATTACCATCTGATTAGCCTCATTAGTCAACTATTAACATTGCCTTGATGTCACACATGGGTAATTGACATTGACTTCAATGCAACAAATTACCATTCTCCTCACTATACTAACTTTATCATCGACTTTCCACCATACATTTTTATACTTATTTGTCCTTGCTGTATTTAGTTAGAGTTCCTTAGTCTCTAGGTGAAGTTTTATCTCATCTAGAGTGGCCAAAGCAATGATTGTGCAATGATTGATGAGATGTGTATCCTTCAAAGTAGTGGTACATGGAAGTGGTTCCTCTTCCAACTAACTAATCAATTATTGGGTGTTGTTTCAATGTCGAATACTCTTGAAATAGGACCTAATGGTAAAATTGGTCACTATAAAATTTGTATGGTTGCCAAAGAATACACACAAATCTATGATAATATTATAATCACTTTCTCATATTGCCAAAATGATATTTATCCAAGTTCTCTTCTCCATTGTGACCACCATCACTGGACCCTATTTCAATTTGACATCAAGAATGTCTTTCTACACTGATTTTGATGAAGAAGTACAGATGGAACAACTTCCTGGAATTGTTGCATAGGAGGAGTCATTTGATATGGTATTTCATCTTTGAAGGTCCCTGTATGGCCTCGAGAAATCACTTATCATCATTCTCCCTAACTATGTATCTATCTATCTGGTTGTTTATGTGTACAACATTGTTATCATAGCTGGTGATAAGTGGGTATTGTCCAATGAAAACAATATCTTGCTTAACGGTTTCTGACAAAAGATTTTGCACACTTTGAGGTAATTTCTGGGTATAAAAGTTGTACGATCCCAACATGATTTAGTCATGTGTTAGAGAAAATATGCCATGGACATTCTAGAATAAACAGGGATGTTAAATGTTAATAAACACCAATGGGTTCTAGTGTCAAACTTATACCCGACCAAAGAGAGCCATATTTTGACCCAGTGATATACAAATAGTTAGTTGGTGAGTTAAATTACCTCATAATGACTCATTCAGACATGGCATTGGTAGTGAGAGTGGTAAGTCAATTTTTAAACTCCCTTTGTTAAGAACATCAGGATGCAGTCATACAACTCCTAAAGTATGTTAAGAATTCTCCTGGAAATTGTGAAGATTAGGGAAATACTCAAATTATTAGACATTCTAACGTTTTGGGTAGGGTCACCAAGCGATAGACCCTCCACTTCAAGAAACTATGTTCATGTTGGATGTAACTTAATATCATGTAAAATTATGAAACAAATTGTTGAGCCAAGATCATGAGCAGAAATAGAATGCAGGACAATGACATTGGTTATTTGTGAACTCATATCACTGAAGCAACTATCAAAGAGTTTAAATTTGAAGAAAATTCCTTATGGCTTGTATGTGACAATCAAGTAACATTACACTTTGCATCTAATCTGTCTTTAAGGAGACGACCAAACACTTGAGGTAGATTGTCATTTCATAAGAGATGGTAAGAATTGAACAAGCAATTATTAAGAATAGATGTTTGAATTCCTCAATTACCTTGATCTGAAGCTGCTCTAATTGCATTGATGTTAGCAGTCCCATTAATTTTGTACATGTATGAGTTGGAGCCAAAACCACCAACACACGAAATCTTACAAAAGAAACACAAGTTAGCACAATAGGCCAATCATCAAAGAGGAACATATATTCACGCATAATTCTGTATCCTAACCAACAAAAATAATTCTGTATCCTAACCAACAAAATTTAGACACATTAGGCCAGTTAGTGCCATGCATGCAGGATGGTTACTATAATTCTCTCGACCCAAATTATCTTGTAATCAATCACAAACACTCACTTCTGTTTTTTTCTAACAATCTGTTAGAACCACAATTTGCAACCAAATTGTACAATCATTACCATCAAAATTATCTAAAATTGATAGAGCCTACGCACCAACCACTTTACCTAGCTTATCCCAAGAAGGGACATAAAAGTGAGATATTTAGTCACAACAAACTGATCAAAACATGTCAGTATACAAATTGTTCAAAATGTAATGCAACATCTTGTAATAGCACAAGAAACAAAAAAATAAATAAATAAAACAAACTAGGCTTTTGGGCTTCCTCTAAGTTGAAAAATATTTTTACCAGGAATTATAATAAACTAAAGGGGAAAGGACTCGCAACTAAATTTTTAATATGCATTATAACAAAACAAGGGGAACTTACAACAGCAGTGACCCCATTTAGAGCGTCTTTCAATGAATCAGTTGAAAGGATATTCCCTAATCATTAGAAGACAATATAGACACGTTAGACTATTATAGTGTCCCACTAAGATTTTGTTTACAAGGAAATGCTAAAAACAAAAAGGAAAAAAAAAAACAAAAAACCAGACCTTTATACCAAGTAACATTGCCAGCCCAGGAATCATGTAGGGATGACCTACCAGACCTGGAAAGTAAGACATGGAGTTATTGGTAATGCGGAATTAATAATAAATATGACAAGCAGATGACAATTAAGAGTGACAATACAGAAAGAATGACAGATTGGTAATAATACAAATATGAAAAAAAAATAGAAAACATAGATGTGGTTCTATAAATGTTTTTGCCGTTGTTCTGCAATCAAAATTTATGTTGCACCTCAATAATTCATTCCTCTAATGCAAACATTATAATAGATTAACGAGATGAAATTTCAATTCTGATTGAAGAACAGTACCTAAAACACCTACATAACTACATCCAAGTTTCGTCCAATGAGAAAAAGCATCAAACCTGCTAAGACTAGCAACAGATAAGCCACGATCTAAGGCTTCTCTACAAATGTGTGATCCGACAAATCCATTGCCTCCCAACACAAGCAACTTCAATAAAACCGAACGCAAGTTTTAAGTTAGGAAGCCAGATAATGGTAGAAAAATAAATGTTTCACATACAGTTATCGTGGCAGAATACCTTTTCTGTTGGGGGTGGGGGCACATTTACAGTCTCTGCTTCTTCAACTTTGAATGGCTCATCAACTTTATTAGAATCTGTGCAGAGATTTCTTCCGCTGACCGACACTGCCGTTGTACTGCAATGTAAGAAGAAAAGGAAAACACGGTGAAATGGCTTAATCAGTAATTTACAAATGACGAAGACAATCAACATAAAATTCAAATCACATTTGTACCGAAACCTAACACAGTGAATTCCATACAGAAAAATTAAACTCATGACGCACTTAAATTGTAGCGGCTATCCTCCACGGCATAACAGCATTGCTAATTTCGTAGAGCTCAATTTCATTTCAATCAGGCAATTACAGAAACTTAAAAATTATACGAATATAGAATAGAAAATATCAAGAAGAATCAGATAATCGAATTCAGTATACAAAAAAAAACGACACGACTACTGAACATAACGATTGGAAAGAATAGAAAGCATACTTGAGCCTGGAAATGGAAGGCGTGGAATGGATCAAGCGCGAAAGCAATGTCCTCATTTGATGATACTTGAATTGAATTGAGTTTTCGGTTTCGAATGTTCTTTAGGAAAGGAAGCTTGTAGGAGAATTAGGAACGGCGAGAGAAGGTTCATGAGAGACAAGTCTCTACTAAACTAACTGGAAAGTGCTGAGGGCGAGAAGCAACAGCATACACGTGGCGCCTCTTCCTGCTGACACCTCTTCGCCCTGTGTGGCTCTATTCCCACCTCAACTTCCTCACACGGCTTACTTTTTTTTTCTACGACCCACACGTGACTTAAATTCAGCACTTGGTCCTCGGCCCAGGACACAGGACCCAGGGCCTTGCTATTACCACCCCCATTTACCGTCTAAAACTCAACCACAATTCAAAGGAAAATACATTTTTTTAAAATATTTCGTTAAAAATACCTGCCGTGACATCAAAGTGTATTTTTATAGATTAATAACATAAATATATATTTAAAAATGTGTAAGAATATATATATATATATATTTATGTTATTAATCTATAAATATTAAATATGAATCACTACAATTAAAGTTATCCTCAGAAATTAAAAAATTCAAAGTTAGAGAGAATTTCAACTCAGTGGTGAAGCTTTTAGGGAATGTGTAAGAATATAATTTGATGTAATAAAAATAAAAATATACGCTTTAAAGTAGACATTGCATGATACCAACAAAAAAAATGTTCTGCTTGCAATATAAATGGCACCAACCAGCCAAGGTAAATAGAATATATGAAATCAATTATCAAATAAAAAACAATAAAGTCTGTTTTATTAGCATAAAGAATATTAAAGTTGTGGGTTTGTGATTATATTTGAGTATTGAAATATTTTCTTTTTAAACAAGTACAAGTGTGTTAGTTCTGACAGATTTTTGGAGAGAAAAATAAGAGAGAAAGAAAAAAAAATTGGTTCACATAGTTACTATATAGTTTGAGTCAAATTATGATTCGTGTTTCTTTTACCGATAAACCAATAGATCGGACTGAAAAATTGATATTGGGTTCATATTATATTGTTCATTATTTTAATTGTTGGAATATTTTATCAAAAGTATGCGGTATGAAGAAATTAGTTCCACAAGGTCTATTTTAGATTTATCTTTTTTATTATTTAAATTTGAAGAGTTATAGTTAAGTAGGTTTTGTTTGCATTTTATCTTCTTCTTTATTACATCTATATATGATTTTAGTAAAGTTTGATTGGGTGAGGTGTATTAAGAAAACTTTTTCACATTAAAAATATGTTTCTTTTATAATAATTGTTACTATTTTTTTATATCGTTGTTCTTCGTAAATTCCAGTAGAATCGGAAGAACTACTTATGTTACATTTTTTATTTTGGATTTGCATAAAAAAAATCATGATTTTCAAAACATTAAAATTTGAGTTGATTTAAATTAAAAATATTTTTTTAAATGATTTATTTGGATAAGGCGATTCAAATTTAATGAATGTTAATTTGTAAGGATATTTAAATCAACTTCAACTCAAATAATCATATTTTAACCTTAATCTAGATCATTTCGAATTGACATAGGTTCATGCAAAATTAACTTGACTTAGATCTAAGTTAATTTGACTGAATTTAGGTTTGAACCGATTTAAATTGATTTTTCTCAAATCAACTCGACCTGATCTGAACTTAAATCAACTTGATTTTTCCTAAGTCAAAACTAATTTATCAAGAGTTGAGAGAAAACTACAAACAAATTGTTCTTTAGAAATAAGAAGTAGAAAATTATTCATCCCGGAAAGAATTTTATGAAAGTGACATATAAAATCAGCAAGTTTGGAATTGTTAGTAAATTGTAAGGAATTCTATGAAATAGAGAAGAGGAAAATAAATATATGAAAAGCAAAAGCACTCACAATGTGATTTGTTTTATAAATTAAAGAGAGAATTGTTTTTTAGGATATTCTACCCGAAAAGGAATATAGAGAAATATATAAGCTAATTAAGTACATTAATGTAAAAATAAAATAAAAGCAAGTTGTGTGTAGCACATATGCTTCAAGTCTTCTGAAAAGATGTTTTTTTTTTTTTTTCTTCTGTTAATGGGAAACTGATTAACAATAATCACTTAGGCCTTGTTCGTTTGCATAGATGATACCGTAGATAAGGATTTGTGAAGACGGATTTCGAAAAATCTCATGTTCTCATTGTATGATTTGAAAGGATAAGCGAGTAACGATTTGCGGTTAATCTCTAAAAATTCATTCCTTTATTTTTGCAAAGATTTAAAAAGATGAAAAGTCATTTTACCAATATACCCTCTTTAAATTTTATACAAAAAAATCTATTAATATAATTATTAATTACATTATACTATTACTATAATTTATTTACAATTAATATTTTATTATATATATTAGTAATTATTAATAATTTCAATTATTTATTTATTAT
>Ga0099823_1004974_pt1 | contig 13147 bp, 9 predicted proteins | sample CowpearedBW_FD_76831 | JGI IMG/M metagenome (GOLD analysis project Ga0099823, IMG submission 76831) | Root nodule microbial communities of legume samples collected from California, USA - Cow pea red BW | ecosystem: Host-associated > Plants > Roots > Nodule | place: USA: California | collected... | reverse complement strand
ATTGTTTTCAAATTTTAAATTTATATGTTTTTGATTATTACATGAACTAGTTAAAATTATTTTTAAAATTTTTATAATTGTTATTTTTACACCAATTCAAACCTTTGTGTACAAATCATTAAACTTTACATATTTTAAAAATATACAATTATTTAAAATATAAATTCAAATAAAAAAACAATAGTAAAGTACGATGTAATAAAATATCAATATAATTTATCAATTTTTTTTCTATTAACAACTTTAAAACAATATTAAATAAACTTAATTTTGTTAAAAATATTCACTTGAAATATCAATTTTGATAGAAATATTTGTGTACATTTATATAAAAAACAACTTTGATTTCAAATTGGAGAGGGACAAAGTTGCTCATTTTTTACAAAAATAGGGACTAAATTGAGATAAAAATTAAAATAAAGGGACAAAATTGAGAAAGTAGAAATGACACCTGACATATAAGTGACACGTGTCATTGTCATTACCACATCACTCTGTCACATCCATATGGTACAATGACAACTTGACACGTGACAATTTTTTTTTTAAATTCAAAAAAATATAATCAAAAATAAAAAAAATCAAAAAATAAAAATAAAAAAGTCAAAAAATCCAGGAACACGTGACACACCCTCTTTAAGGTGTTACTGTACCACTAACGGAATGGACCAAATTGAGATAAAAAAAAATAGAGGAACCAAATTAAGATTTTGCTACGAAAATAGGAACCAAAGGCATGATTAAACTTTTTTTTTGTGAAGGCTTAATTACATATAGTAGTAAAATTAATATATTACATTACGGTTTAGTTAATTTGGTTTCATTCCAATTATTTTAGATATTAATCAAATCATAAATTAAATTATCTAATCAAATTTTGGATGTGCTGAAAATAATAACAATTGCAATCCTTATTTATTCTTGTAATCGGATGAGATAATTTAAGAGAGTAATTCATTTATTTGCATAATTTGAAATTTTTTTCAAGAAAAATTATATGTTTGAATGATGAAATTGGAAGGAATTGAAATTGAAGAATTTTAAGAATGTATTTCAAATAAATAAAATAGTAGAATTTGAAATTTACTCCAAAAAAAAAGAAAATTGAAATTTCTCAAAGTTGTGAAATTGTTCATTCGTTAGGACAAAAGATGTCCACATGTCCAAAAAGTCGAGTCGGGTTGGGTATAAGGTTGAGTCGAGTCAGATTAGGTCAAAGGTCGAGTTGGGCGAGTCAGGGCTAAAGGTTGAGTCAGGCGGGCCTATGCCGAACTAGCCTGGACCAGAGGTCAAGCCTGATTGGCCCGATTTGAAGGTCAAGCTGGGTCGAAGGTCAAGCTCGGTCAAAGGTCAAGCTTAGTCGAAGGTCGAGTCGATTTGGCCTTGACCAATGGTTGAGCCGAGTTAGCATAAGCCTCAAGTTGAGCCAAGCCAAGCCCGCCTAGGTTAAAGGTCGGGTGAGCCAGTTTGGACCAAAGGTCGAGCCGGGTCAAAGATAAAGTTGGTTCAAGTTGGGCCAAAGGCTGAGCCGGGTTGGCCCGGGCTAAAGGTCGAGCCAAGTCAGGTCGGGTTGAAGGTCGAGTCGAGTTGTCCCGGGACGAAGGTCAAACCGAGTCGACCCAAGCCGAATGTCAAGCCGAGTAAGCCCAAGCCCTAAGTCAAGTTGGGCTAACCCGAGTCAAAGGTCAAGTTTGACCGACTCGGGTCGAATGTCAAGTGGGGCCGGCCCAAGCAGAATTTTGAGTCAGAATAGCCCAGACCAAGGTTGAGTTTGGTTGGCCTAGGACAAAGATCAAGTCGAGCCAACCCGAGAAGAAGGTCAAGATGAGTCGGCCTGAACCGAAGGTTAAGATGATTCATCCCAGACCAAAGGTCGAGTCAAGTTGGCCCAGTCCCCAAGTTGAGTCAAGTTGATCCTAGCTGAAGGTCAAGACGAGCTTACTCTAAGCTGAAGGTCGAGACGAGATTTCTCTAAGTCGAGTCGATCGGTTAAGTTGGGTCATTTTGGTCGAAGGTCGAGCTTAGTCAGCCAAACAACAAGTCAATTTGAGTTAGCCCGGGGCACAGTTTGAGCCTAGTCGGCCAGATAGAAGGTCAAGTCAAGTCAGTTAGGTCAAAGGTCGAGACTAGTTGGCCTTGGCTGAAGGTCGAGCCTAGTCGATTTGAGCCAAAGGTCAAGTTGATTCAACCTAAACGTAAGGTCGAGTTGAGTATGCCTGAGCCCCAAGTTGAGTTGAGTCATGTTAGACCTCGGGTCAAGCCGAGTCGGTCCCAGGTGAAGGTTGGAATGAGTCATCTTAGATCTAAGGACAACCTTGTTAATCTGGGAAAGTCGAGAACAAGATGGCCTGGCCGAAGGTCGAGACTATGACTTGGAACCAAATCGGCCCTGGTTGAAGGTTGAACCAAACTTAAAACTCCTGTAGTGCATCTTTCTTTGTTTCATTTTTTTCATTTGCCTCCATTGTTCACTTATGTTGCATCTCAATCCTAACATTAGATAAACAAACATAAAAACTCTCATGTTGGTGTGTCTTCTTCTTCATATCAACCCTAGTATTTTTGTCTCTATTGTTTGTCTTTGTTACTTGTCTTTGTCATTCACCTTCATCAAGTGGATTCAGCCTGGACCGAAGTTCAAACCGAGTTGGCTCAGCCAGAAGGTCCAAACAAGACTGCTTTAAGCTGAGCCGGCCCTAGCTGGAGGTCAAGCCATGTCAATATGAGTCCAAGGTTGAGTCGAGTTGGCGTCAACATAAGGTTTAAACTAATCTACCCTAGTTGAAGGTTGAGTCGATTCAACTCGGACCGAATTGGCTAAGGTTGAATTGATTCAATTGTGTCGAGATCGAATCTATTTGAATCAGCCTAAGTCGAACATTGGAGGTCAAATCGGCTCAAGTCGACTTGAACCAAAAGTCAAGACGAGTCGTACTAAATTGAAGGTCGAACTAAGTTAAGTTAGATTCAAAAGTAAAGTTAAGTTTGCTGTAAATAAAAATTAAATTGTTTTATCCAAACAAGAAAATTAAAATTTAAGATATTTCAATTACTTCATCCAAACTAATTACATATAAAATGAAGAAAATTTAATTACAAATAATTCAATTATTAAATATTTCAATTTCTTAAAATTGTTGGAATCCCTTGCTCAATATCAACATTGTTCCAATTTGAGGAAAAGTATCCAAATGTGAGAAAAGTGAATGCACAACAAGTCTTGAAAGTAAAAGCACATTTTCATACAGACAAGAAAACTTATATTCATACAATCAATTTTTGTTAGTGGAACATCTATGGAGGAAAAACAATTCTTACCATTTATTGTTTCAAACCCAAAATTTGACACAGAATATGTTATATTGATAAAACTTGCAGAAGAATTAGGCGCAATATCAAAAATAGTAAAATGAAAACAGAGATTCTGTTTCCCAAATTTACACGAAATCTTCTTATAATCATATATATTATTGATACAAATCTTTAATATTAACAACGAAAGAGACAGAAAATTATAAAAATGTGAGCAACATATGATTGAGAAAAACAGAATATTATTGCAGAAAGCATTGTACGATATATCTATATACTGTAAAACTGTTATTCTTTGTCCTCATCGAAAGACTTCAATTTCCTGGTCCAAATGGTGGCTTCAAGTTATAAGTGTAATTCACCAATAATCAGAGCAAGAACAAGAGCCTTGCTTGAAACTATGAAAACGATAACGATCTCGAACAACAATTTCACGTTTATAGACATCAGAAGAAATCTTAATAGCAGAATGACAATCCTGGCATATCCTAAGGTTCTTGAAAATACAGAGGGGAGAACCGAGTGGTGTGGTCATTAGGCCAAAACAAAGTGCAAGTTTCTCACTGTGAGTGAACAACACTTGTTCTACCTCCTCCAATGCTTCCATACAATCATCCCCATTGGAACAACCAAACAGCACTTGACAATTTGTGTTGGGAACATAGCCAGCCAACCTCAGTTTGCAAATCATGTCATCAAGCTTCATGTATATATCTGCAGTTCTTGGGTGAGATTTATCCCCAGCAATGAACCGATGAAGTTGGCCATCAACATATATCGAACTCATTCCTGGCACCTTTTTGATACCCCTATTCTTAAGAACCTTTCTGAGGGAATTTGCCTTGTCTACTTTCCCACTCAATGCAAACATGTTTGAAAGCAGGATATGATATTCTGTGTTGAGGGGATCCATCTCAACCAAATCCCTCATAATCTTCTCCCCCAGGTTCAACTTACCATGTGCATAACAAGCACCCAAAAGGGACCCCAAAACAACTTCATTTGGAGGAATTGGCATCTTCCTCACCAAAACATCAGCTTCTTCCAATCGTCCAGCTCGACCAAGAAGATCCACCATGCAAGCATAATGCTCTACTTCCCGTCGTACCCGATAAACAGACTCCATATCATGAAAACACTGCCTACCCTGTTGAACAAGACCCGAATGGCTGCAAGCACTTAACAAGGCCATGAAAGTAACAGCATCAGGCTTCACCTCTTCCACCATGGACTCGAACATCTCCACTACAACTTTCCCCATCCCATGCATGGCCAACCCACCAAGTATGGCATTCCATGCCACCACATTCCTCCGTGGCATGTGCCTAAACACCATCAACGCAGCTCTTACCCTCCCACATTTGGCATACATGTCAACCAAACTTGTCCCCACCATAACACCCAAATCCCACCCCATAGCCTTAACAGCATAACAATGAACCCACCTTCCCACACTCACATCACCAGACTGAGAACAAGCAGATAAAACAGAACACAAAGTAACCCAATTCAACCCAAATCCACAACAATAAACCATCTCCTTTTCGTTTTGGTTTTCTACAAGTGTCTTTCTTCGAAACCAATCATGTCCAACATATTGTGGAATACTAAAAGTAGACATCTTTTCCCGCAGGAATTCAATTTTTGATTCGCTACATTGTAGGAGGCTAGCTCTTTCCACATCACAGAATGCCTCTTGGTTATCAAAACCCCGGTCTTTCTCTTCTTGAAGCCATTGCCTGGCACTTGATGTGGTTACCACTCTCAAAGGAGATTTAAACCTCGGTTCACCACGTTGTGACAGACTAGCTCCTTCTGCAAGACCCAACCTATGTTGATTACCAAAAACCATTTCTCCGAGAAGCATAAAAGCCTCCTTTGTAAACCCATTTCCAACATACCCCTTTATCATAACAGTCCAAGCAACCTCATTTCTCTCCGGCATTTCATCAAACACCACTCTCCCACTCTCCACGCCCTCCCATTTCACTGTACCTTCCAACACCACAGTCCAAGAAACAACACTGGGTTCCTCAATCTCCCTAAACACCCTTCTAGCCTCACCCAAAAGCCCACACTTAACATAACCATCCATCACAGCATTGCACACTTTGATGTGCCTCAAAAGCCCGAACTTCACCACACCCACGTGCATTTGAGCCACGAGGTTGTCCTCCTCGAGCCTGGCACACGCGCCAAGAGCACAGATTAGCGTGACCCCATCGACGGGGAGGGAGCGTTGGCGCATTTTGAGGAAGAAACGGAGGGAATCGAGGGGGTGGGAGCAGCGGATGAGGACGGTGTAGTCCACAGAGTCCTTGTGACTGTGGGGAATTTGATCGAACAGTTTCTGCGCGTGTAGGGGGAGAGAGCAAGCAGCGTAGAGGTGGAGGAGGGCGTTAAGGAGGAAGTTGGAGGGAGAGGAGAGGAGGCCGGAAACGGTGGCGGCGGCGTGGAGCTGCTCGCCGGGACGGAGGGCAGAGGCGCGGGCGCATCTCCGGAGAAGAGAACGGAAGAAGAGAGGACAGTGATGTTGTCTGATGTGTGAATGTGACCATCTCATACCATATGGCGATGACTGGAGTTAAGGCAAAGGAAATTATATGCATGCATGCTCACTCTCTTGTCAATTTCTTTCAAAATATTTACATTTTACAACAAATTTAAGGAATTTCAGCCAACAAAATTTGGTGCAATAATAATGTATGGTAAAAAGAGTTTAATTGCATTCAATTCCATTACAATAGTTTGGATTAGGTGAAATGTGTGTGTATATATATATATATATATATATATATATATATATATATATATATATATATATATATATATATGTGTGTGTGTGTGTGTGTATATTACCTTTTAACTAAATTTTAATCTAATATATTGATTAAGTTAATGAATTGTAAAAGGTAAACATTGTTTTATAGTTTACAGAATATTTCTTTTTCCCTTTACCATAATGTTTAGTTTTTTAAGATAATAGATGGGAAGACGTTTAATTATATCTTAAATTAAAAAGAAAATCTGATTAGAAAAGAAAGTAAGAAATTCATTTTGATTAATCAAATTAAGGGAGAATATATGCTTTACGGAATTAATACGCATGATGATTATTTAACATGGTTTCCGTTCACATTTCACATCATCCTTCTCATTAAACTTCTGTAATAGTTCTGAAGATTTTATTATACAGGATGGCAAGCAGGTGATTTACATGCAAAATTGTAGCTGCATACTTTACTCCAACGGATTAGAACCAATATTAGTCTATATTTGAAGACCATAACCACACAAAATTTGGTTTCATGATTAAAATCATGTAACAACTGAACACAAAAAAAAGTAAAAATCAATACTCCATACATGCCAAACCCATCATTAGATACATACATTGAAAGAAGCTAACAGTATGAAGCTGAATGGCAACACTGCACAATGCATCATCTTTGACCAAAAAACACTCACAAATCACAAACGAGGAGGGGGCACAATGGGAAATAATAGTAATCATTGTATTTTGGCGACCTTTATGACCATTACAAGGAAAGGTAATTGATTGGCTATTTAGAAAGTTTGAAGTACAGGATCACGATGATCGCAATAACCAGAACCAAAACAATGCCACCAATAATCCATTTGTTCTTGTTCATCCTTCTTGACATGTTGGTCAAAATTTTCTTGCTCTTGCCTATGTTATCATCCACTCCATGGAGCTGCATGAGGGAATACAACCATCAGTAGATCAAAAGATATGTACTTTTTATGGTGTTAACACTACTGTTACTACGCATTTGACTCAAGGAAAAGAACATTTCATATTAGACTTGAAATTACTTTTAATTGAAAAGTAAAATTTCATGTCACTAATAGTAAAACATATCATCCATTGAACAAGAATGAAAGGAGATTACCGTGTTATGCGCATGCAATAGAGATTGGCGCTGTGAATGCAAATCTTGAAGAATCGAGACACCAAGCTCTTCTGTTTCCAACATTGTTCTCCTACTATCCTTAACTCTATCACTGGTCTTATTCAACCTCTCAGTTGACACCATTAATCTTGTTCTCTGGTCAGCAGATGCCTAATGTATTTGCATTATGTCAGTTTAGGGTTGGTTCAGAAATGAAGACGGAATTCAAATCTGGAAATCAGAAAATAGAACTGCGATTTGGCCCTGGATGTAGCCCAGCAAATTTATAATCTAACATATATTAATCTTGGAGGTCCCACAAACCAGTTGACCACAAATTTATTAATATCAAAGCATCTAATAGAATAAAAGTTAATTAAATTATAAATCTATTTATCCATTCAGATCATATTAAACCTCTAATGCGTAACCTAATCTAGTACTAAATTAGATAAATATGAATGTTATCAATAATTTTAATTGGTTTAAATTAGTTAAATATAATTTCTAAAAGATCTAATATTAAGGTTGTATTTGATATACAATAACTATCTGCCAGCAAAATTATAACCTAATCTTTACAATTTATCTACCATTAAAGGTATAGTATCCTTCATGCAGTGTGAAAAGATACTGCTTAAACTTCATTCGCTTTGTTTGACCATTAATAAGAGGGATGTATTTCATAAATGATGTGTTATTATCAAGTACATACATAGAAATCAACCTAGTCATGTATGGAATAATAATATAAACAATGTGTTGAAGAATAATAAATAAGGGTCAAATACTACTTTGGTCCACATAATTTGGTCTTAATTGCATCGCTATCTCTAGTATTCAAATAGCTTCAAAGATGTCCGTTAATTGATAATTGGTGTAACAGATCCAATGTAATCTAAACTCAACTTTTATTTGAATTGCCTAGAAAAAAAAATGACTAGTGAGGGATGTACATGGCTTGCTTGAAAGGGAAAAGAAATATCAACAACAATAAGGCGTTGCTTAACCCATTGATTTGACTAGAGAAGTATATATAAACAGAGGGAAAAGATAATGAAATTGCATCCTTGTTATAGCTTCATAACAAAATTAATCATCTTCAAGTATCAAAAGAGGATGCTAAAATAAATTAATCATACCGTCATAGCATCTGCCATGCCTGATTCCAACAATTCATCCCGAGCTGAAGGGTTTAAGTTACCAGATAGAATTTTCTTCACTTCAGTTTTAAGATTGTTTAGATCCGATTTATACTCCCGCAACTTAGCAAGAAGCACACCCTTGACGTTTGGCTGCAAACTTCTTGCCTCGAGGTCCATTTTTCGAATCTACATATTCATTACATAAACCATATCAGAATTAGAGTATAGGGAAAATAAAGACAACTTTCTAATGCAGAAGAAAAAGAAGTACCAAAGCTTCAGCTTCATCAATCCCAGTCTTTATTTCAGAAACTTTTTGTTTCTTTTGCTCTGAAAATAAACAGAAAATCGTAAAAATTATAGTGAAATGTGCATTGCTCCAAAATAATCATAAGATTCAACACTTCCTCCATCCACATAAAAACTTTCAATAGTTTGACATTCCTATAGTTCATTCATTACTCAAGAATTAAGATAATCTTCTATAAATACGTTAAGATCCATAAGAATTTATATTTATAGAGTAAAAATCTGATGGCATACCAAATGTGTACAAGAATTCACTTTATCCTATGATGCATACTTTAGAATGCCTCCCCGCACCCATTCAACTGACAAAAAGTGCAAAAAAAAGATGCAGCAACAAACACAGGAGGGTGGAAAACAAGTTCTGAAAGAGTACAGTACAACGAAACAGAGATGATAGGTCACTTTACATAGTCATTGTTAACCTTTATAACCAAATGTCCAAAATCAACAGAATGCAGTATCTGCTCCAAAACACAGCTTACAACATCAAGAAATGCAGAAATTACAGATTGCAATTATGAAACGCTAGCAAGATCTTCAACCTTGTCTCTCCAAAATTTACACATTTTGTATATGAGACATTTCTAAAATGACATATAGAATATAGAATAGAAGACACAAATAAAAGAGTGCCCCTAGTCTAGTCATGACCAAAGAAAAACAATACTAGCTGGCTGTGACATCTTGGAAACTGTTGAGAGGAGAAATTTTCTGGAGAGAATTTCAACCACCAGGGAGAGCTACACAACGGGTCCAAAGGAGCTATACACATCAATAAGTGAAAGGATCCTAATTCACGATATGTGTCATTGTCCAAATTCAAGCAATGTAACTGAATTCAGTAATGAAAGAGTTTCAATCATATATTTTTAGAAAAACTAAGATCTTGTAAACTTTTAGATCACATCGTAGAATACTTTTAGATCATATTCTAAAATAGAAAGAAGTACCTATAAACAAAATAAGCAAATGAACTTGACTAATTAACTGTACACACAACAATAACTTAAATGATCCTAATTCATCCTAAACGTCATTATATAAATTCAATATCTAAATTCAAGCAAAGCAATATAACTGAATTCTACACTAAAGAAATAAAGGAGTTTGAATCATATCTTAACAATATGCAAGAATGAGAACACAAACTTTTGGACTATATCCTACAAAAGAAAGACATACAAGTACACAAAAATACCTAAATTTATACCTTATAAAATCAAGTACAAAATAAATCAACAACACAACACAACAGCCGGAAATTTTAAAAAAAAAAGAAGAATCAAGTTAGAATTTTCCAGTACCTCCATTAAGAGCACCAGCAGCAGTGCACTTTTTCGTTAGATTCGCCGAGAGCTCGCAGTATTGGCGTTCGTATCCCTCGAACACGTTGCTCATCGTCCACGACCTTCTTCACTCGCTGCTTCAATTCATGATCAAGAAAACGAAAAGTTATGAAACTAAGAGAACGTGGAAACGAAATTAGAGAAACGAAATTGGAACCCAGGGATGAAGAATCCGGCACCGAAACCCTATTCGAACGCATAAACGTAAGTCGACGATGATCGACGAAGCGAGAAGAGAAAAACGTGTGTGAGAGCGTTAGATCGGAAGCGAGGAGGATACCTGCGTGGCCAGAGATAGCGTCGGAGGTTGAAGCCGCGGGAAATTGGGCGGAGAAAGGGTGGCGAAGTTTGGGAGAGAGGGGGAGAATGTGCGTTTTGATTGAGGGATTGATCAAAACGACAAGGTAGCGGAAAGTAGTGGAAGAGAATGATGAGAGTTTGTCTGTCAGAGTCAGAGGGTTTGTTAAACTAATTTTTGAGTTTAGTGAGAGAAATTGATTTAAGGAGGATCATTAGGAGAAATTCTTGACTTTTTCTTATTATTTTATTAATTTATTTATTATTTATTCAGTAAATAGTGTGTAAAATGTTTACATTTTCATTCTTAAAAATTCCAACAAAGTTATAAATATTATAGTTTTGCTAAATTAATAAAAAAAATATGGTTTTATATCCATCCTACTTAAAAAAACAATTCTTGGTTATTATATTACTTTTGAAATTTGAGATTCTTGAAAAAAAATTCACTATTTATTTATGCATGAGAAAGATAGAAATCAAATTATTGTAATTTTGAACACTCAATACTGTTGGTTTTTCCCTGTCTTCATCAATTTTTATTATATTTGTATATTGGTTTAATGGTTATGTATTTATAAATGCAAAATTTTATATTGTGAACTATTGAAAATTATTGTGAGTTGGGATGTTTTAAGCTTGGGAAGTAATGAGGTTAAGTTTTGTTTAAAGTTGAATACCAAATAAAAGTTTATTTACACAATACTCTAATACACTTAAATTAATGTATCTTTTTTAAAGTAATAATATGAATAAAAGTTAATTGAATATGTATTTTTCTTAATCGTGTTGTGTGGACCTTCACTAGTAAAGCTAAAGAACCATTGTACCTTTTGCATCATTGATTTTACAAGTCTACAAATCTAGCATTCAACCAATGAAATTATTGAGTACTAAGTAATAATTAAACTATAGTCTTAATATGAATATTTTAGAAATGAGTATGTACACGAGCGTGTAAACTTGAAATTCGAATAAATAATTTAAATAAATATAACTTAAAGTTAATTGGATATATTAATTAAATAATTAAAGAGGTAAAAAATTACATAATTAGATGTGATTTTTAAAATATATATTTTAATAAAATAATATTTATAATGATGGAGCATTTTAAGATGAGAAAATAAATTACATTTTGTCCATGAAAAAAAAGATATATAAATTGTTAGGAATTTTGTGCTAAGATCATAATCAATTATGGTAACTTGCATAATCAAATATGCTAATATCCATAGTAGATTGTTATTAAAAGTAATCAATGATTTATGTTAGTATAATCAATTATGCAACTCTCAATAATTAAATTTAAATCATCAAATAATTTATTAAAGGACTAAATTACTAAGCGATTTTGGTTTTAGTCCCTCTTCTAAAATTTGCTCTAAATAATCTCTATCCTTTCAAAACTCATGAGATTAGTCCTCGATATCTAACGCTGTTAATATTCTTTTTAACATGGCAAACGGTATTCTATGTCAACAAATCTATTTAAACATGTGGCAAATTATTTAATTAAAAAATAAAATTGATTTTCCAACTAATCTTCTTCTTCTTTGTTAGGCTAGGTTTCTCTCCCAAATCTCCATTAGAGCTTCTCTCGCTCCTTCCATTATGCAAAATCCAACGACACAAAAGATCTTCATCTTTTTCTTCTCTCTTGCGTGGGATGTAGCTTCCCCTTGTCTCCCCATTTGAGCATGCAGACACCGTTGAAGAGCTCGTTGACGATGCAGTCGCACCTTGCATTTATGTTTTTCTTCCGCGCGCGAGAATCCTAATCCAGCCACCATTCCACGACTACAATTGTTTCGTCCATTCAGAGCTGTCGCTGCCGCTTGAGGTCGAGGTGCTTGTCTGCGTCAACCACGTCAGCCATCGCGCGAAACCCTTCTATTTCTATTCGCTCATACGTGTTTTGCTTCAAGCTTCCATGGCTTCTTCCTTCTGCGGGCCACACAGGATCCACTATTGTTAGCACAACAACGTTCATAATCGGAGGCACCAATTCCCCATTTAATTGTTTTTGTTTTTTTTCGATTAGTTATTCTTCTTGATTTTGGGTTATTTTTATTGATGATGAAAATGTGCACTTTGCGTTGTAACTCATGAGTGTTCGTATTTGAGGATGAAGATTCTATGTGTTGGTTTTGTGAAAATGAAAAAATGTAGTGTGTTTATTGGCATTAATGGAAGAATATGTGGTTGTGTTGGGTGATGGAGACGAAGGGTGAAAGTGGAATGAGATGGAGGTGATGTTTTGGAGGAAGGGGAAGCAACATTGAAGATCTAGGTAGAGCTGTCTCACGGGAGGTGAAAAAGCCACGTGTTTAAAAAGAATTGATGAGGTAGAATACCGTTTGCCACGTTAGATATTAATAGCGTTAGATATTGGAGACTAATCCAATGAGTTTTGAAAGGATAGGGATTATTTAGAGCAAATTTTAGGAGAAAGACTAAAACCAAAATCGCTTAATAATTTAGGGACCAAAAACATAATTAACCCTTTATTAAATAATTATCAGTTTTTCAATTTTCTTTTTATCCCGCATTAATGTTAAAGTATGCTCCTAATGCTTAGAAACCAATAATTTTAATTAACCATTCATTTAATTAAAATTCAATGAATATTCACAATTGCTAACTAACAATTGTAAACACACCGAAAATAATTTTATTAAATAAAATTTAAAATACTACATTTTTGTATTTTTTTCATATAATTCTATGAAAAAAAATCATTTTCCAATTCATATATATATATATATATATATATATATATAATATAAAAAAATTAATTAATTTTTTTTTAAATATATTTTTT
>Ga0099823_1004972_pt1 | contig 13149 bp, 8 predicted proteins | sample CowpearedBW_FD_76831 | JGI IMG/M metagenome (GOLD analysis project Ga0099823, IMG submission 76831) | Root nodule microbial communities of legume samples collected from California, USA - Cow pea red BW | ecosystem: Host-associated > Plants > Roots > Nodule | place: USA: California | collected... | reverse complement strand
ATGGAGAGAGTTGTATACAGATTATTTTTTTATCAGAATGTGTTTGGTTTAAAACTTACATTTTTCTCTTTTTCAATAGTTATAATAAAAAGTTCCTTATTAACTATTCATTACGTGCCTTTTAGAGCATAACAAACTAAAAATAATAATAAAAATACAAAATACAAAAGATACAATGTAAAAAAATATATATTCATATTAGTTGTTATAAATGCTTTTGGTGTCTCAGCACAAAAAGAAGTTGAAAGTAAAAGGAAGAAATAAGTTTTATTTTATTTATTTTTGGATGAGGTGCAAGTAAGCTGGTTAAAAGGAACAAATGAACGGAACATGTAATTGATCTGCGAGTCCATGTTAACAAAGGTGTAGACCGTTCCACCAAATCGCTCTCTCTCCTTGTCTCGTAAACCCTGAACCCAAAGGGTTCGTTGCAGCATCTTCCTCCCTAAACCTACTGAGTTCGCCACACGGAACCGGCAACTAGGTCGTGACTCAGTTGTTTCACATTGAGCTATGCAAGTCGTCTCCAGCGCCCGCCGAGTCTCTCGGTTCTTCCTTTCGCCTCATCTTCGAACCTCTGAAGCTCCTCACTCCTCCGCGCTTTCTCCTTTCTCAGGTCATTAACGGAAATGTTTCTTCAAATCGGTGTTTGAATCGAACGATTTAACGATACGTAGTTGTTGAATTAGACAGGGCTCGTGCAACACGATTACCGGCGAGTGACAACTGATCCGATACACTGCTTCTTGTCGAAGGCATTTTTCTCTTCAGGAGTGGATACCGTTGAAGGAGCTCCATCAGGTTCTTCGTTTGTTTCGAATAGGTTGCTCTTCAGATTTCTTTTTCTGTTGTATTGTTTACATTATTGAATCTTGAATGCAGGGGATGTGAAGGAATTATACGATAAAATGCTTGACTCTGTAAAAGTTAAACGATCAATGCCTCCAAATGCTTGGTTGTGGTCAATGATTGCAAATTGCAAACACCAGCACGATATTAGACTTCTGTTCGACATTCTGCAGAACCTCCGCATATTTGTGAGCTTCTATTAATTTTCTTTTCTGTCGCAAGTTATTATAATTATAATTATTATTTATGGTGATGATTCTTAATCTAACTTGTAAACAGAGGTTGTCGAATCTTCGAATTCATGACAATTTTAATTGCAACCTCTGTCGTGAAGTTACCAAGGCGTGTGTTCTTGCAGGAGCTCTTGATTTTGGTATGTGCAATTTACTGGTGCCTCAACTTGTGTTTTATCGTTTATGGAACTTTGAAGTTATGAGATATTGAGGCAACATGGCTAAAATGTATGTACAGGAAAGAAGGCTCTGTGGAAGCATAATGTCTATGGATTGACCCCGAATATTGCATCTGCTCACTCTTTACTGGTATTGTTGGCATGTTAATGTTCGAATTTCTTCGATTATGTTTTCGGGTCGCAGTTGATAAGTCAGTTTCAATTTGCTTCAGCTGTATGCCAAGGACCACAATGATACTAAACTGTTGGTGGAAGTAATGAAACTTGTGAAGAAGAACGATTTACCATTGCAACCAGGGACAGCAGATATAGTTTTCAGGTATATTGAAATTCTTAAAAAAAATTCTCACTTTCGTTTTTGTGTGGAGTAGTCTTTTAAATTTGAATTTGGACTTTACCTCCAAAACTAGTAACTACACATTTAATAAGAATATAATTATTCTCTTAGTTGCTGGCATACTTCTTTCAAATCCAATCTTGTTGTTAGTCCGGCAAACCAGTATATTGGTTGTATGAAGTCAACTAATCCCTGTTTATGTGTGAGACAACAAGTCTGAAAATACAGTTTTGTATAAATTTCTGAGAAAACAAATGAAGGGTGCATTATAACTAGTATTGGGTACCCCAAACTTTTCTTTGAAGCCAAAAGTGAAGCAAATTAGGACAAGAAGGGAGAACATAGCCTCTTTTCACAACTATAAACGTTGTCTTTAGTATTTTGATATGAGATTAAAGCATATAATTAAAAAAACTTGTATTACCCTCATTTGAGTTAAGCCCTCTTGATATGATGCTTTCATTCTCTTGCACATATGCCTCTAACCAGTTACCTTGGTTGATCATTTGCAGCATTTGTTACAATACAGATGACTGGGTGTTGATTAGTAAGTATGCACAAAGGTTTGTCAAGGCTGGTGTAAAACTAAGACAAACCTCATTTGAGACATGGATGCAATTTGCTGCCAAAAGAGGTATGAATATTTTGAATTTTCTTTTTTTTTTTCACATTTTTGTTAGCTTTAATTCAATAGCAGTTTGTCAATGTGGATTTCTTTATAGATTTATAAATTGGCTAGTTTCTACTGTTTTGAAAATTTTCTTTCTTAGCTTTCATATTCTCTTACGGTGAAAAAACTGTTGTTTCTCAGTCTCAAAAAAATTGAAAGAAGCCCAAAAGATATAGACTGCATAGACTGGGTTGTGAATGTAATTTCATCAAATGAGAAAATCAATATTACAAGCTGGCTCTACCATTGGCACTTTTTTATTTACGGGAGGTTGTTGCACTTGAACTGGTATTGCGCATAAGGCGCCTTCTGTGGTTAGCACTGGTGGCCAAATGGGATTGTGGTATTAGAAAATAAAAACTGTTTGTTTGCTTTTATTTGGTGAAATAGAAGGCAGGTGATTTGTTTAAAGGCCTGGGATACACCATAGTTTTAGACAAATGAATTTTAATTCTTCCACTTTATTTATTTGATAGCTTGCATTTTGATCTAATAATATTGTTTTCTGTAGTTGAAAGTTAGTTTTAGATATGTAAATGTGCTAGATAGTTTAGTAATAACCAAGGTAGTATTTCAGTATAATGATGTTCTGTTATTGTGATTGTTTACAGTACCAATATAATAAGACCAATGCATAAGCACCATATAGAATATCCATATCAGATTTGGTCCACTTGATAAACTCTTCTATATTTGAGCTTTGACCGATATAATCAACTGATTGTGTTTATATGCTTGGGTATTCTTGGAGACACTAGGACTTTTAGAATGGTTCAAATAGGGTATCATCTTGACCGATTTAGCAATCATGCTAAGGAAAACTAGTCCAAAATAAAGTTATGCGAGGGAAAATTATTTTGTCCCGACTGTGTCTATATCTTTTTCAAAACTCCTAGGTTCATTTGTATTAATAAACTCTTCATGTATGTACAGTAGTATTATGATATTTCAATATATATTGAGCTTTCTAAAATCATTTCTGCTCGTACCAATTCAGTCATTTATTTATTTCATTTACATTGAAGGGGACACCAAGTCATTGTGGACAATAGAAAAGTTGAGATCTGAAACAATGAAGCAGCACACTTTGGCGACTGGGTTTTCTTGTGCCAAGGTAGCCAACCTATCTACACCATTGTCTTATTTGACAATTAATTTTGATTGTATCACTGTTACCGAGTTTATTTGCTATGCACGAGTTATCACACAATGATTTTGATCGCTAGATATTGTGCTCTTCAAAAGCCATACCATATTGCTCAAAGGCTATTTTATATTTTTGGTGTGTTTTTGATTTATTAGTGTAAGTCTGTTTATTTATACTTCTACAGGGTCTTCTGTTGGAACGTAAACCCAGTGATGCAGTTGCTGTCATTCAAGTTCTAAATCAGGTATGGACTGTATGTTATTAACATAAATTGTTGCTAAAATTATAGCTTTTCAGAACGGGACTTCAGAATCAAATTAGTTCCAATAACACGGCAGTGAAGAAACTATATCCAATTATATTTGGTTAAATGTTTTTTGTTGCTTGATTTTTGTGTGACATTCATAACACTTCAATATTGTTGACGATGAACTTCATGATTGAATTGAGTCGGTATGACCTGGATGTGAGGCATTAGATAACTTTTTATGATGTTAATTCTTCACAGTTCACCTACGTTGTGTTTGTTTTGATGACGGATGTATTGATTAGAATGACTGTTGGCATGCTGAGTGGACTTTCATATTTGTTTTGGCTTTGTTCTGCATTAAAATAAATAACTCACCCTTCTTTTGACTCATCTATTGCTAGACCTTGTCTGATAAAAAAAAGTCAGGCATCAAGGATGAACTTCAGAAGCTTGTATCCGAGTGGCCTTTAGAAGTTATTAAGCACCAAAAAGACGAGGACAGAAAGGTATTATAGCAAAAAGCTATTGTTGACATTTTGGTTCATTTGTGGTGCTTTAATTCTTATATTTGTTTTGTGCTCTTGTTGGCTTTTCTGACAGGCATTAGCAGCTTCTTTGAAGTCTGATATCCCTATCATGGTTAGTGAGTTGCTGAGCATGGGTCTTGAGGCAAATGTAAGTTTGGAAGACCTAGACAGGAAGGAAGGTATTCCACAATAACATTTAGTTCAGAATTTGATGACATTGTATTTCAGAATGTGCTTATTTCCGGAGTATCTTCTTCCGAGGATGCTTCCTATCCCGGGATATAGATAAGGAGTCTGCAATCATAGCAAATGTTGATTACTAAATTAAAATTATTACTTTGCTTCCATTGATACCATTTTTTATTTTACGTCCCCAATACTTAAATTTTTGGTAGCATATTATTAGTGTGACTTAGGTAGTGTTTGATAACAGAAATTTGGATATCAGAAGATTATGTTGAAACAAAAATAATGTGGCATGTGTCCTCTACTCCATGAACTTTGTTTTTACTTTGAGTGATAGTCTCCCATTTTAAATAAAATATACTGTATGAACATGAAGTGATCAAACAATTTACTGATGCCATCGAGTAGGCAATAGAGTTGACCACGAACTTGTTTGTATTCACATTTCATTTGGTTGATAATTCCTGAAGAGAAAGAAAAGAAAATTATATAGGTGTGTGCAACTTCAAAAGAAATTAGGAGACATTTTTTGTAAATAAAGTTGTGATCTTCCATTAAATTTTAGAAAAATGATTCATTAACAAAGTTTTTTTTGACATAATTTGACAAACTACTAAATAAAGTAAAAAGTACTATTTTTATTATTATTTTTTATTAAAAATAAAAAATTAATCTACTTTAATTCTATTTATATAAAGTTTGTCAACTTTGTCAAAACCTCATTTTCCTAAATTTTATGATATTCAATCCAACTTTTTAGAATTTTTTAGAAGACAGTGAAATCTGGTAATATTTAATTCATATTTTAAAGCTCTACAAATTTAATTTTTATTTCAAACTCCCCACCTTTTATGGATTATTTTGGTGGTTGAATTCATGTGGATTTTATATATGATATAAATATTCTTATGAAATGATTTTATCTAAATATGTGAAACTCTGCTGTTTTCATTTCTACTTTTTCTTAATAACAACGGTGATAATAAAGTTCTCTTTTAATGTTTTTTGTATTTATTTAATTTTTTTTCTATTGTTCTAAGTTACTGTTTTCTAATTATTATTATTAGTCTTTTATTCTCCTTTTTCTAATTTGACTTTTTGCATGATAATACTTTTAGGCGGCCTAAATTAGGCCCATCGAGTTTTTAAATATTTTTCTTAGATCATGATTGTAACATAATCCAGATTCAATGGGTAGAAAATACAGTTACTAGACATTTTACGAAACAACAAACAAAAAAAAAAATAGCAATGAACTAATATTGATTTTCTTATAAATTATAAAGAAAATGCTTACATGGATTATATCATTTTTATAGTATTTTATAATTAAATAATAACGTAAAATTGTATATATATATTCAATTTGTATTTTATTTCACTTTATTTTAGTATTGAATTGATAGGTACAACACTTTTAAAACTTAGAAAGTTCGTTATTTTTTATCATAACCTAGGAACACATGTATATTTACACATTTTTTTTATAATACTAAAGAATAATGAATACAACTATTATTGCAATCAAAAAAATCACTGAAATATAAGAAATAAACTACTAATGAAATATAAATACACACACAAAATACCTATGAAGGTAACAAATGTTATAGCTATGCAAACTTTTCATCTTTCACTTCATTACGTGTATATGAAAAAAACCAAATAACAGTCAACAAACTAATCCTCACTATTCATTAATTATACTATACATAATTAGTGAAGACACATTTTCTATAACAAATATTTTTAATTTTTCATTACAATTAGATAATTTCTTCTAAATCAAGAAAACTAAAAATTTAGTTAATGAAGATAGACTTACAAATGGTAAAAGAGATAAAAGAAATATGCAGAAAAACTACGCACAAAAACTCATCATCATTATTAATTCTTATAAGAATAGTGTTATATATTACTGTCAGTTTTATTGGACTTTTTAAAAGATATAAACATATGCTTCTTTAATTATTTTTATATATATATGTGTATACTTGACCTATTAAAAGATCTGGCTAATTGCAGAGAATACGATTTATGTTACAAAATTGTTAATACTTCAGAAAAAACTTAATAATCCTTGTGACACATGAATATTTGCTTAAAATCTGTTGTAATTTTTTTTGTCCACGTGTGTCAAAGAACTATGCATAGAAGCTTTAAAAGAATATTATAAAATATAAAAAGAAAATCAACAAAATTACTTTGTAGCCTTTGAATAAATAAGCATTGTAAATATCTGCATAGATTTAAACATTATTTAAAAATAATAATAACCACTTAACTTTTTTTTACTCAAATAAAGTGACTTTTTAAAAAAATATTTTCAAATAATAACAAAATATTCATATTTTAACATTTTCAAATGGATTTATTTAACAGCAATTTTGTCATTTCCCATGTAAAAACCTTATAACTTGTCCTGAAATAGAAAAACTTGCTATAGTATAGAATCATGCTTCTGTTTCACTTCCCAAAACAAAATCTTCAACAGTAAGTGCCTCATTTTGTGCTACAAATTTCTAATGCTCCACCTTAGAAGGAAGAAAGACAACACAAAGCAAAGCATATTATATGTCTGTGAGTCCATGACATTGTTTGCAATGCTTTGAGACAATGAATCACTTTTCTTCTTTATCTAACACCCTTATATACCTTCCTTCTTAGGCCAAAAGTAACTTAAATTGTTCTCCAATTTCTTCACCAAGAATCAGAAAATCAAAAATAAAAAACCACTTGAGCACAGTGAACCATAGTAATTGTTTCTTGCTGGTGATGTTCATCACAATCACACTAATCATGATCTATATCAGGTTATCTCCTTCTGTGACATGTACCAAAATCAAACACCATGTAATCTAACTCATTTGTTTTGATCCTACAAACCCATAATTTCTCTCTTAATCTTTTCAACCACACAGTTTCCATTATTTTGCACCGAAGCTGTGATGGCCAATATCAATTTCCCATTATTAACAGTCACATTTGCAGCCAAAATCTCTGCTTGGTGATTGCAAAACACCTTGAAAATCTGTGCCACCAAACCTGGTCGAGGCACCCATTGAATACCAAAGAATGCAACATTAGCAGAAACAGTAACCACGATTGAACAATCTCTATTATTGTTACCACATTCAACCGTGGATCCTTCCACTCCTTTCACAGTCTCCTTCAACTTCTTCAACTCCTCCAACCTCTGCTTCTTCTTCTCAAGCTCTTTTATGTACCCAATTGTCTCGTTTACTATCACTTCTCTCGTAGCCTATGATTCCCCCATAACAGAGAAAAGGGTCAATCACAGAACTTGGTGACATTAAAATAAACAGGTGGAATAAAAAAAATCAAATGTGGACACATAATGTACAAAACAAAACCCATTTTACTAAAACCCCCAAAAACCATGAAATTGGCAAGAAATGAAATGTTGGATGATGATCGATGATTGATGAATGAACCTGAGGTAAGAGACCAGGGACCGAGGTTTGAAGCTGAGTGAACATTTGAGTCATCTTGGACCTTCTTTCACGTTCCATGTTAATGCTCCCACAATGGGAGTGAACCATTCTCTTAACACGCTTTCTGGTGGTGGTGGTGTTAGCAGTTGCTTCAGCAATGCTTGAAGGGTGAGGAAAAGAAGAAGAAGAAGAAGGTGGGATTTGAGAGAGTGGTGGCATGGTAGAGTGAGTTTCAGTTTCCTTTTTCGTAATTCGACCTTGCATCTTGGTCAATAATTTTCTCCCTTCTCGCTCACTCATTCCTCTGGTGTTTATATACCAACCAGTTTTGTTCTGTTTTGTATTGTATTGTACTCCTCGAGTGAAATTGACAAAAAGAAAAAAAATGGGGTGGTTAAGATTAATGATTGGTTTGATTTGAAACATTTGGTAGGAAAATACGTAGTGGTAATTGATTAGATTCCCGTGGGCATGCATGTGTGATTGTGACACCTTCTGTATCATGATCATGCAGAGTAACCGTATGAGTGGGAAAAAGTAGCAGAGAGAGACTAAAATAACAGACTTATTCGTCTGCAGAAATTGGACCCCACAAAGTGATGAACAAGAAAACAGAGAAGATAAGTACAAAAACAATGGTGATTTGTTATATTTCATCAGCCATTGTTACTTCTTCAGTGTTACCACTTTCGTACCATAAGATTATGAACTTCACAAACAGTCATGATTTATTACTCATTTGATTCCTCCTCCTGAATTTGCAGCAAATCAAAACATTTGTTGTTCGATACACTCTAGTGTCTTCTATTATTATTCAAACACAAATTACAATAATAACTTAATATGCTCTGATAAACATGAATTAGGATAATAATAAGGTTTAATTATTCATTGATCAAGCTCTTCGATGAAGTCTGACCACAGGAATAACCACAAGCAAGAGGAATGCCAATGATCCAATCAACGACACGCCAATTGAAACAGCCATTTGACCACAGAACTTATCAAACACATTGCACACTTTTTTCCAATTCACATGAGAGTTTCCTTTGTAGCCAAGAACACCCACCGCCGCGGCGGCGCCATTGCCGGAAAAGAGCAAAGCCACCATGATTGCGTCCAGAACAGTCATCAATGTCCACAACCCTTTACTTTTACCTCTGTTCACTAGGGCAACAACTAGAGACAAAGCTCCGTACGTGCATGCTATTGCATTGGTCACCAGAAAATACCTACCACACATGAAAAAAATTGTTGTAGACATGTTTTATATAGTCCTTGTGCAAATTTTTACAACCTTTTTTTATAAGATGTGATTTTTTAAATGATTTTAGAATATTAAAAAAAATAAGAAATTACTTAAAAATTATCACTTAAAATCATAAAAAAAGTTGTCAAAAAATTTAATAATATAATTTTGTTGAACTAAATTGAATGGGGTTTCACCTGCAATGGGTGGCATTAAAGAAAAAGTAGCCCCACTATGATTCATTTTTCAAAATACAATCTTCTGAATAATATGATACCAATTTGGATGTTGTTAAAGGTCAAAAACAAAGTCATTGATATCAACCGCTGTTAGTACTACAACTACAACCATAAATGGCAGCATTAAAGTGGCAGATGGGAAATCTGCCAAGTATATCATTCAATAAATTAAAGCAAATATTATTAGCCAAGACTTTTAAAAGCATAATAATTATTTAATGAGTTTAACAGACTATGTATATTATTATTTACAAATAGTATTTTTACTTTACCAATCTTTCATTTCCAACTTATCTTCAAGCTCCCATATTGCTAATGACCGTGAAGATCACAAAACCGTTGATTATTTACGTAACTATTCACAAAAGTTTCATATAGACTAATAAGAAAATGTTTCGTATAGAATAATACGAAGAAAAAATAATAGTAAAAAACTGCTGTTAAAATTGTTATCCCACTTTAGTACGTTTTTTATTTTAAAAAAATAATATTTTGATAACTAAATTTTGAAAATATTTCACAATTTAAGATGGTTTTAAAATATAAAAAATAAAAAAAAAAGTCATTTAAAAATACCATCTTAAAATAGAAAAGAAAGTTGACTTAATTATTAAAAAATTGAGGTGCTTATATAAGTATGTTAAAATTTTGTCAAGAAAAATTGTAGTTGCAACTCTGGTTAGAATATATACTTTCATTTTCATTTCTGCTCTTATTTATGAATTATGAATTCGTTTGAAATATTATTTTTGGGTGGTTACTAATAAAAGTTGTAGTTATATGTGAACCGTAAAATAAAGAAGTTAAAAATGAAATATTTATATATATTACTGGTGCTTGAATGGTAATATAACAGTGATACAAAGTGACTTCATATTGGATTAGACAAGAATTCAGCAGCAAGAGTATTCTGAACAGCAGAATCACTTTTGATCAGATAGATTGAGCAATTGAAGCATTATTAAGTGTTTGATGGATGAGAAGGTGATGAGTGGAGTGAAGAAAAATATGAAGAGCATGAACATGAAATGATAGGTTTAGAATTATTTTGAAGATGCAGAGAGTGTTGAAGAGAAAGAAGGTTTATAAAGAGAAGCAGAGAGCTTACAGAATAGCAGACATTTGATTCCACTTAGCAGTGAGAGGAACATACAAAGGTGGTAAGGAATCTGAAAGTTGAATGGGAATAACCTTAGTCTGTTTATCTGCTGCAATAACAATGGCTGCAGAAAGAGTGAGAACGAAGGCCAAAACCCTCATAACCAAATCATAAGCACTCATAGAAACTGCTTTTCCCATTTCTTTGCTCTCTGCACCTTCCACCTCATAACTGCTTCTCTTATAATAATCACTACCCTCCATCTATTATTATTAGTTTCTCTGATTTGAGAGAGCAAATTGGTGTTCACAAAAGCATTATTAAATAGGAGGTTTAATTAGATGTCTCAGTTTGGTATCTGTTTTTAAAAGTGTCAATTTAGTCTTAACTTTTGAAAAAGTGTCTTAATCAGGTCCCTTTCAGACAACAATTTCCAAAGTCGTTAACTTAATTCATGATTTTAACTACTAAATTTTGATATAAATATCAATAATATTTTGTTAGTCATTTTAAATATGAATATAAGTAATCATCTTTTCAAAAGTTGAGATTCAATTGACACGTCAAAATAAAAAGTGGGTATAATCCGACTAATTAAACATATTAAATACTGATGTGAGTACAGGTACCTGACACAAAAAGACACTTCAATTTTTCAAGTGACTAAACTCTAAGCAAGTGTGGAAATAAAACTTAGTAGTCAATTTCAGGTACTAAAGAGTAATATGTTTTATTTTCACAGTTAGGCTGCTCACAGTTTGGATATTTGTGAGCTCATTAATTTTGGGTCGGATAGGGTTTTGACTTTACTCATTTTTATTATTAATTTCTTTTTATTAAAAAATGTAAAATAAGTTCTTTAATAAGATTTGTAAGATACAAAAATTATCGATTCTTCTTATACTTCAATCAATAAAAAAGATTATGGTTGTGAGAACTTAATTTAATTCAGATATAAATTTTTAAACGAATAAACAGTAAAAAACTTATAAGCGTAAAATTTTCTATATCACAAAAATAATTATCTCCTCAAAACATTTTTTTTTTGTTTTGTTTATTCTTTAAGTGTGTAGATTTCGTTGTGTTCTCAGATTATATAATTGAGGAGGTAATAAGTTGATAATCCAATTAGGTGATCAAAGTTATTTTTTTTAATACATGGAATAGTTTCACATTGTTTAGAAGTTAATGTTTAAGACCGTTTAAATACTCATTCCTCCTACCATTTGTTGAGGCATCTTTTAAAAAAAAAACCGTGACGGAAAAGAATACCTAATAATTATTCTTCTTAGACCTTGATTGAGGACTTATGTTCCTATGTTTCTACCATATCCAATAATATATCACTTATAAACAATTATTATAATATTCGATATGATATTTGAAGAATTGCTTAGAGTTCTCTTGAATTTTTAAAAATACAAAATAAATGTTTTTTTTCTAGTAATTATGTTACCTTATGACAAGTTAGTTAACGATATCATCTTATTATCAATAAATTGTTTAGATGTGTAAAAAAATGTTGTAATTAATTTAGTAGGTATACCTTTATACATAAAGTGAATCATTTCAATATTCTTAGCTACAATTTTGATATTTGAAGGGTTTGTATGTAATTTGCTTGTTAGATTCATTGTTGAATTATCTCTTAATTGAAAAATGGAGTTCACATATTAATTTTTGCTTATATTGTAAATAAATTATATGTGATGTCTTTAAATTGTATTAAAATTTTGGATAGTTATATTTTAACCGACAAGAAAAATGGAATGGGAGATGCAAGAAGAGAAGATTTTGACCTAATGAAGAAAAGCATTTAAGAAGAAACAGATATGAAAAGAAAGGATACAACTTGCGTTGTCGACAAATACTAGCTACCCAAAATTTTACAAAACATTTCCAATTTCCCAACTACAACACACCAAAATATCTACACCTAACGTCCTAATATTTCTTTATTTTATTTTAATTTATAAATCTTATAATGCAATATAAACTTTAATTAATTTATGTATAAATAAAATCCTAAAACTATAGCCTAACCTGAGTTGGTATTTAGAGAGATATTAATTTACAAAATTTGAACTATTTTTCTTCCAATATTATATTCATGGAACTTTTGGGGGTCCCAACATAGTGTATCACAGCTTCACTTCAATGAGTTGGTTATGCTTCCACCTAAATTCCGTGTTCAATCAAACAATAAAATATGTTGTTATGAAAAATTAGTGTTTCAATAATCAAATTCTAATGCTTGATTTAGTTATTTCAATAATTAAAATTGTGTTTAGGTAGCCTTCACATTCATTCAACATTAATTGAAATATTCTCTACCAATACCGACCAATAAATGTTCTGTAAAGGTGCAATAAAAAAGACTATTTGTTCTTATGAGATTTTGTATTCATATTGGTTAATAATATGTTAACACATCTTAAATGGAAGTTACAAAAAGTATATGTTACATAGTTTAGAAAAATATTAAGAACAATTAACTAAAATACATTTTAAATATGAAAAATGTAGAACTTTAATTTATATTATATAAATTTTATTATTTTTCGTGCTTTATTTAACTCAAGCTATTTAAAAAGAAATATATATATATATATATATATATATATATATATATATAAACAGATATATAGATATATATATATATATAGTAGTTGTATATTATTAAAATAAAAGAAAAAATATATATTTTTTTTTATATTTTTTTTTTTTTT
>Ga0099823_1004971_pt1 | contig 13150 bp, 6 predicted proteins | sample CowpearedBW_FD_76831 | JGI IMG/M metagenome (GOLD analysis project Ga0099823, IMG submission 76831) | Root nodule microbial communities of legume samples collected from California, USA - Cow pea red BW | ecosystem: Host-associated > Plants > Roots > Nodule | place: USA: California | collected... | reverse complement strand
TCATATTCCCGAGTCCAAGGCTAACCAGTTGTGTGATTTGAAGGCTATAAAGCCTTAGGGTTAAGGTCTTGGCCAAGAACTAAGTAGAATGAATAAGATGGGTGTATGCTTTATTTTGCATATTGTATATCTGTTATTTTATGTTTCTTAGCTCACCCTTTCTGTTTGTGTATGGCGATGATCGTGTGATTCGTTACACGAGAGTAGATGTTGAAACAGGTGGAGCTGATGATGTCCAGCCGACGGAGTGAGGGCTAGCTTTGGGGATTAGAGCTAGGGTTTTTCTCTCGTGTATTTACTACGTTTTATTATGAACATGAATTTTGGAAACTTGTAATACTTTAATGTTATGTTATGGGTTTTGGCGCGCGCTTTTTAATAAAATTAAATTTTCCCGCGTTGGGATTATTATCCAGACGACCTTTGGTTTAATTTATTTCTTTTATTTATTTATTTTAAGTAATATTCCTTAGGGATGTTACAGGCATGCTTAGAAGGATCCAAATAAGATTACCTCAAGAGGATCAAATTCATCATGGGCTTCCTATGCTATTCCCATGGGCTAAAGAAGATATCAAAATATGAGAGCAAACATTATTGGAGCATTAGAATAGCTTTTATTTTGGGCTACATCTTAGGCCATGTTATAGAATAAAAATACTAAAGTACTTTGTTGTTTAGTTTCAAAATTGGGCTAATGCAAGCCCAATTCAAATCCCTTGGCCAAGAATGAGGTTGGAGGACAAGGCTTTGGAGAGCCTCTTGTCCACTTGGTGTATGCAAGGAGAGTGTGACTTTGTCACATTGCATTAGATCCCTTCCTCCTTTGCATCACATGACCCACCTTTGTGCTTCTTCTCCAAGCTACATCTCCATTTCATTTCATGATACATTTTCATTTCATTTGGCCAGCCATGATTCCTACAAATGGGGCCATTCTACTCTTGTGTTTGGTTACTTTGGATTGGTAAAAGACTAAGTGTTGAGAGTACTCCACCTATTGCCTCTAGAGTCACTTTGCTAGACTAGTTTCTACCAAGAACTCCTCTAGCATCCTTCCCTAGAATAGATTTCTCTTCTAGGTTTCCTCTCCATTTCACCTTCATTACTTTAAAAGCCTCCAAGTTTGAATCCACTCCTCCATTTCACTCCATTTTTGCTGCAGCAATGGACTTTCTCCTCTTCATTTTTGTGCTACAAGGTCCATTAGAGAGGACCTCTTTTAATGGCTAAAAGGAATTGAAAAACCTTACCTGTAATACTTGACACCAGAGTGTTTTCTCTACCATGTAATACATCCTAAACACCCAAATGAGCAAACTCAAAAATAAAAAAGGAACCAAATTTTAGTTATAAAAAGGAAAAAACTAAAGAAATATAATATCAAGTGATAAATGGTTCCATTGTTATAAATCCACATACAACAAAAAATTTAGGCTAGAAAGACATTAATGATACACAACTACTAACTAATTTGATAATAACCCATTAATAAAATGTAAAGTTTGAATCTACCACATAGTACAAATGACCAAGTAGTGGTTTAAGAAATTTGAATCCCCGATACAATCATTAAATAGACAATTCAATGGAAGGAACAAATTTACCCCAATCTCCATAGCCTCACCATTCACATAGGTACCATTTTTCCTCTTATGTGTGATCCACATTTCAGCTCGCTTAATGTTCCTACCACATCTCGGTTGTGCGCACTTAGGAAGGAAATCACTCATTTTATCCTATCTGAAATTCCAATGCACATTAAACTTATTGAGATCATAAGGACTATTGGGTTTAAAGAAAGGGAAAGTCAATAAAATTATAAGTGTTCTATGAAAACAAAATGGCAAGGTATCACATCAAACATTTACATACAAAAATGCTCGAAAAAAAATAAAGAAGAATATAGGATGATGAGCAATCAAAGGACCAATAATAAGAAGCATGCTAAGAAAGATTCTAATGGGCTTCTCTCAAGATGGCCAAAATCATCATAGGCTTCAAATGTTATTCTCATGGGCCAAGGAAGATATCAAAATATGAGAGGATGCATGTTGGAACATTAGAGTATACTTTATTTTTGGGCCAAATGTTAGGCCATTTTTATAGAATAAAAAGTCAAAGTACATTGTTGATTAACTTTCAAATTGGGTTAATTCAAGCCCAATTGAAATGATGGCTGAGAATGACTTCGGAGGTAAGCGTTGGAGCACACATTTTCATCATGGTGCAAGGCATGGAGAGTGTGACTTGCCACATGGCTTTTAATCCATCACTCCATTGCATCACACGGGCCTAAAGGAAGCTTTCTCTCCAAGCTAAGTTTTGATTTCATTTCATGTTGCATTTGTGTTTCATTTATGGCCGACCATCCTACTATAAATGGGGCCTCCCACCACTTGTTTTGGTTTACTCGTTGCTTGGTAATATACTTGATATTGAGATCACTCCACATTATTGCATTAAGAGTCATTTCTAGACTAAGTTTCTATCTTAGATTCTCTAGCCTTCTTCCCTAGGATAGTCTTCATTCCTAGAACTTCATCTCCCCCATACCTCACCATAGCAAAAAGAGCCTTCAAACTTGTCTCAATCTCCTTCATTTAGCTGCATTTGTTACCTTCCATGGCGCTCTTCCTCTCCAAATTGACGCTTGGAGTTTCATTATAAGGTTACCCTTTCCTTGTTGGTCTTGATGGGAGAACCTTAGATTCTTCTGTAGTGAGGTGATGTAGGATTGTCTTGTTCCTTTTATAAGATTAATGAATATGGTGATAATTGATTAAGAAAACCAAGGAAATCCCCACTAGACATTAAGATAGCAAGCAATCTAGATATGAAGGTTCCTTTCCAAGGTTCTAAAGAGGAGGAGAATGGATTGATGGAGAGTAAGAAACCAAAAGGAAAAACATATAATAGAAACAATATAAACCAAGAAGAGTAAAAAAATATAAAATGAAAAGCAAGGGAAAGGGGAGGAATGGAGGATTCACGCCACTACAAGGCTAGGCTAGAAGAAGCCATGGCAACCTTGAAGACGAGTGGTGTATGCCACCACTTGCCAAGACAAGATAAGGCTTGAAAGAACTCCACTCCCTAAGGAGGAATGCTCTCACAAAAAGTTGAAACATAAAGTGTATAATTTCTCCAAAATGTTTAACCCCTCTACAAGTGTTATTGGTCCCCTTAAATAGACAAGTCTAAGGGCCCCTTAGCAAAACAACTAAGTTAAATGATTACAAAAGAAACCTAGCATGTTCTAGAAAGTAGGTCATCCTAGGGTGCACATGGGTGAAGTTTCGTCCAAGCCATCTAGGTGGCAAGTCTTCATGGCCAAGGCTCCCAAAGGAGGGTTCTAGAACTTTCTAGAAGACTTGGTGTCTAAGGTATATGGGCCTCTCCTTTCTAGATGCTTCTAGAAAGTCTTGTTCCTTCTCTGTCTTCCTTAGGACGCCAAGTGTCTCTTATGTTGTCCTCCTCCTTTCTTATTCCTACAAAAGCAAATTAAGGAATTTATTAACATGTTGGTTTAAGGTTAAGCTAATCTTTTGAGTCAACAAGTCAACCCCAAGTCAAGGTCAACAAGTCAATTTAAAAATAGTCAACCAAGCCAACTTCATGGAATTTTAAACTAAACAAAATAAAAGCAAAGGAAGGGATCAAGGAACTCCCTTTCTTCTAAGCATGTGCCATGGGCCATCATCATTGGTAGGGATCAAGCCTTCTTCATTCTCCCTTTGTTGGAGAGAATTTGACCTCAAAATATTGAAGTCTTTGTTAATGTAGGATGACTTGAGTTGATGATAACTTTCTTCATCTTTAATGATTCCATCCTTAGTCTTGGAGATGCCCTTTTTCTTTGCAATGCCACTCTCCCTTTCTTGCTTGAGTTTTTTTTTTCACCTCTCTTCGTTTGGGAAGAGAATGAAGAGTGGTGTTGCACCTCTTGCTTTGAAAAACTCTTTTTGTAGGCAAGTAACTCCTTGGTGAAAGCTTGCCCCTTTTCTTTTTCTTTGTCATCTTTTATTTTATTTTTGTCCTCATTTTCTTGTGGAGGTGGGAGAGGTAGGATTGTGAACTTCTTTCCTAGGGAGAATAAAACATAGGTGTTTGCATGGCCATCATAAACAACTTTTCTATCAAATTGTCATGCTCTACCTAGCAAAATATGGTTGGCTTCCATGGGCACAATGCCACATAATACCTTATCATTAAAATTGCCAATTGAAAAGTTAATGAGGACTTTTTTAGTTACTTTCATCTCTTCTTTCTTAAGCCATGATAGCTTGTAGGGTTTGGCATGAGGAATGGTTTTCAAGCCAAACTTGTCCACCACCCTTGGGCTAGCCATATTTACACAACTTCCACTATCTATGATGAAAGGACATATCTTGTCATTGATAAGGCATCCTCCATGAAAAAGGTTTTGCTTTGATAAGGATCAAGTTCTTTGAGAACTTGCCCTAGTTGGCGCCTTACCATTAACAATCCACATTCAAAGGGTTTAGTCCTTTCAATTAAAGAAGAAGAAGTGTGGGAAGAAGTACTTTGGGGGGAAGGGGAAGAAAAATGTCCACTCTCTTCATCACTCTTCTTTAAGATCATTGTCCTCTTGATTGGGCAATTCAAAGCAATGTGTTTATACCCTAAAAATTTAAAACATTTAATGGAACTTGATCTTTTAGAAGTGGAATGGTGAGAGTGACCACTTGGTGACTTATTTTTACTTGATGGTGCTTGGTGAGACTTAGAAAGACATTTATCATGTTTCTCTTTAGCTTTTCCCTTCCATGAGTGACTATAGTAGTGGTTAGGTGAGTAACTCTTCCTTGCCTTATTCTTTCTTTTCAAATGAGTTTCAATCCTCAGGGAAAGTGTGAAAACATTTTGAAGAGTGGAGTATTCATACAACTCTATTTGTCTTGTATGTCACACCATATTCAAGGACAACCAAAGTTCTAGATACCAAATGATGTAGGATTATCTTGTTCCTTTTAGAAGATTAATGAACATGGTGATAATTTATTAAGAAAACCAACGAAATCCCCACTGGACATTAAGATAGCAATCTATCTAGATATGAAGGTTCCTTTCCAAGGTTCTAAAGAGGAAGAGAATGGATTGATGGAGAGTAAGAAACCAAAAGGAAAAACATATAATAGAAACAATATAAACCAAAAAGAGTAAAGAAACATAAAATGAAAAGCAAGGGAAAGGGGAGGAATGGAGGATTCACGCCACAATAAGGCTAGGCTAGAAGAAGCCATGGCAACCTTGAAGACGAGTGGTGTATGCCGCCACTTGCCAAGGCAAGATAAGGCTTGAAAGAACTCCACTCCTTAAGGAGGAATGCTCTCACAAAAAGTTGAAACACAAAGTGTATAATTTCTCCAAAATGTTCAATCCCTCTACAAGTGTTAAAGGTCCCTATAAATAGACAAGTCTAGGGGCCCCTTAGCAAAACAACTAAGTTAAAGGATTACAAAAGAAACCTAGCATGTTCTAGAAAGTAGGTCAATCTGAAACCCCAATAAAGCCTCCATGCATGATAGTGCCATGCAAGTGTCCTTTGGAATTGGGCTACAGCCCATTGCCAATACATAAAGATTGAACAGCTTGGAAAAAATAGGCTGCATTTAGCAAAATAAATCCAATTAGGACAACTTTAATTAAATTAAAATAAAGGAAAATAAAAGAAATTAAAAGGAATGGGCCTAGGCGTTGGCCCAATGCTATAAGCCTTATTGGGGTAACATCATCCCCTTCCTCTTGAAGAGGATCTGTCCTAAGATCAAGAGGGTTGTAAAAGGCTCACAACAACCAAATTGATGGTTCCACCAGGATCGAGAACAAATCTGCAATAGTCATCAATTAAAATTGCATTAAATTCATAATGAACATGCAGTATAATTGATTGGGAAATTTGTGAGAATGGGCTTTGGAAGATTGAAAAAGATGGTATTAGACCCACTTCACAAAAACAATACACTTTGACTAAGATGATTTTGAAAAAGAATTTTAGAGTCAAAGTGTGTTTTGGCACAAGATGTGAAGGAGGATGAAATAAGGGAATGAGATGGGGAACAAAATGTTTGAGAGAAAAACAACTTGAAAGATTTAATGATAAAGTGAATAGAGTTTAAAGATGTGAGAACTCCCTTTGAAAATTGGAACTTAATGAAAGGTATTGGTGAAGGATTGAACACTAAATCCTTACCAATGAGTTCTCTTTTTGCTTTTGAAATGATCTTTAACTCTACCACTTGGAATTGTATTTCAAACTCACTCGCTTGTCTTATTTTCTCTCTATCCTCTAATTATTTTCTCTCATGCTCTTCTTTTGCTTCTCTTAGACTCTCCTCTTTTGCCTTTTCTTCTTCCTCTCTTTTCTTCTTCTCTTTTATCTCTTTTTCCCCTTGTTCTCTTTTAGCACAAAGCTTCTCAAGCTTTTCTTTTCATACTCTCGAAGCTTTTTATGTTTGGCTTGCTCTTTCTTTCTTATGTTTTTCTCTCTTTGTTTGTTCACTCAAGAGCAAGTCCAAATTGTGCTTAAAATCTTTTTCTAGTCTAGAAAACATAGCAATGTTTTGGATGAATGCATCCCCTATGTCAATGAAGTCTTCTATCCTAGCTTGTTGCTCTCTAGTGATCCTAAATGAAGGGGGAATGAAATGTTTCCACATGCATGTTTTCAATTCATAAAATGTTTTTATGCATGTTTCTCTCCCCTTTTTCACATAAATTGCCTCTCTTGCCACCAATCAAATGCACGTCCTACAAACCTAGAAATAACATGCCTAAGAATTTCTATTTGACTATATTTACTAAACAATGGTTGCACCAATTTCTTAGTATCCCATATCCAATCTCTAAATGATATTGGTCTTATATCTTCCCCAAAGAATGGAATGTCACTATGAATGGTATGATGCAACTTATGACTACTATGCCTACCTAAATGCACATTACTATGCCTATCTACATGCACACGACTATAAGAAGAAAAACTCATTTTCAAATAATTTTGGAAACCACTTTTACCAAAAAAATATTCACAAAAGAGATTTTAAGAATTTTTAAAGAGAAAGTGGAGTGAAAATAGTCTAGAAATACTCCCAGGAAAGGGAGGTGAGTCTCTTGTACAAGCTTAGAAACCAAGCCTTTCCTAGCTAGAGATTTCTAAACAACTTTCACAAAAATTCTCAATAAAATTCTAGAGAAAACAGATTGTGTGAAAAACAATTTCCAAAGTGTATGGACAAAATAAAACCTAAAGACCAAAAGAAGGTCAACTAGGTGTTAAACACATAGCACCTAAATATCACGGTGACCTAAAACATAAATGGCAAACACACAAAGCACACAAAACTTGGACATTGAAAGCATAAAAACATAAAACATAAAGACTGAAAACATAAACTAGATGAAAAACCTAAGTGAAGATACAAGTGCCCTTTGGAACCCCTTGAACCTCACACTAAGCACGTTAAAACTATTACAAGCCTTGCTAAGAATGCGATTGCTCTAAAGCATTTTCCCACCTAAGCCAAATGAAATAAAAGAAACAACAAATGAAAAATACACCCAAAATCTGTGATACAAATCAGAAATAATCACAAAAATAAAAGAACTAGGCTAATTTATGTCTCTCTCGGCCATCCTCCAAAGTGTGTCACCCTCAAGTGTTTGCACTCCACCTTGAAGGTCCCAACTCACTCCTTTTTCCTCTCAGTGGCCACTCAATTTGTTTTTCCTCACCACAGTTGCACCTTGCAGAAAGGTTATCACCTACAAGGCTACCAAAAATAGTGAGTTTCAAGCCAAATGAACCAAGAGCAAATGAGCAGTCAGCCACTTTTGAGAGTAAAAAGCAGAAAATAATAAAAGTTCAAATTTAAGGCAAGGACAACATCAAGTGATGGATTTAATGACAAACTCAATGGAGCGCCAATAAAGACAAGCAAGAAAACAAGCTAACAAATAAAGAAGGCACACAAAAGGAACCTAAAGAGTAGGTCTAGAATAAGATGAACAAAACTAAAATCAAACAAGACTCAAAATAAGTTGAATCAAGAGCATGTGCATTTGAAATTTAAGAGGACAATAGTAAATCTGTGACTTTCGTGCACGCTGTTTTACTCAAATTAGTGGTTCAAAACATGCACCTTGCAGACCAGAAGTATTTTTCATGTATTTTTCATCATAGAGCAATATCACTGGACTTCTTTCTTTTTCTTTTAACTCTCAAAGATCTTAATCAACAGCTCACAACAATTTCAAAAGGCTACTTCCCAATCAGTAATCAAACGCATATGACAGAATCAAATGATTCAACTCAAAAACAATTTGAAAGAAACAAAAAGGAAACAAAGAAACAATGCACAACAATAGGCAACAAGAATATGCATGGCCAATGCAGACGGAAGCAAGAAAAACAATTCGAAAACAATGAAACAAAGCCCTAAAGTGCAGTTAAAATTGATAACAGAAGCTTGCCAAAACAGAAACTGCAATACAAAATTGATATGGCAGAACTGAATTTATGACACAGCAATAAGGAGCAAATGTGAATCAGCAAAACCAAAAGAAATATTGCAGCAAATGTCAGCTGCTTGGGCCAGACACATTAAAAACCAGATCTTGTCAAAACAAGTTTTGGTAGCTCAAGCATAAAGACATGACCAGCAATAGCACCACAAATTGATTGATTATCCATAAACAAAGTACACAATGGTAGCAACACAATCCAACAGGATTTAGCGCATACTGAACTCACAAATTTAGCACAATTGAGATTAGAAAGTAGAATCAGTTTACTGCACAAGATATGACTTATTTCAGGAAAAAAAACTACTCAAGAACAAGGTGCGAACATAGCCTATGCATTCATATGACCACACTTGCATTTCCATATATAAATTTTGATATGAATCAGAGTACACTGGAATGGATTGTGCAGCAAGGGCTTTCGTCTGAATCAATCATTGAAACTCAAATTCGCAGAACAACTTTGAAGGCAACTGACACTAAATTAACGAAAGACTAGCACTGCCTATACACTGATTTAATCAATATTGAATGTTCATTTGAACAATCACAGCAAAGTCAGATATAGGATTAGTTCAGTGGAACACTACAGTTTGTCAACACAATCCTTGGCCAAAAATGGAATTGTATAAACAACACAGGAACCAAACAAAACTGGAAAGTAATTGGACAAACAATGCAAGAACTCAACACGAATTAAACAAGAAACTGTTAAAATATGCACTGCAGATAGTTGCTAAAAATCTAAGAGCAACTCTCAAACATACAAAACACATACAATAACATAAACTAATGATTCAAACACAAAACAAGAACTGAATGAGATGTGAAACAGTGACAAAACACATTGTAGGCACACATCTATGGAATTAATGACATATAAAACAACTAGACAAAAACCTAAGACAAAACATGAGATCCGAAAATTTGAAAGCTAAGTAAGAAAACGAAATTAAACCTAATTAACATGCATTGAGCGACAGATTGAGAGATCTAAACAGTTCATCACAGCATTGATTCAAGGCAAACTGAATAATATTTTTGAATCAATTTCAGCACCAAAATTTCAGCACATAGATTCAGAACAGAAAATCAGACACAAACAAAATATGAAAAGACGAAATCAAGAGCTAACAAGAACAATAGAGATGAACGAAGAATACTTATCTCAGCACGGTCCAAGCACGAGTGGCTCTGAATACCACTTGATGAGGCTCCTCCGTCGCGGTATTCGCCGGAAAGCCTCTCTAATCGGCGTTTCACTGATTGAAACTCGCGGAAGGTGAGGGAAACGCAACAGAAATGCTCGATTATGGAGATTATCATTGGATTCACTCTGGTTTCTCACTGGTTTGGTAAACCCTAACAAGGTTAAAACTTAATCTAGGGTTTAGGATGAGCTGACGAATGTGGGAGTGATCTCAACCAATCAATTTAACATTCATCTAAGCTGGGATTACAATAGTTGGCTGGCCTTTTATAGTGAGAAGAAGACCACTACGAGAGATTGAATAGAAAAAGGAGAAGAGAACGTCGTTCTAACAATCTTAACGGCGAGATCCTAAACTAACGCTATGAAATAGCAGGTGCTGTGAAGAGGTGATGGCACGCGTACAGAAACCCTAGCGGTATGCTTCCAACGTCATGGAATCAAAGGTGGAAAACGTGATAGAGATGAGGGTGTTCGAGCTACACGTGAAGAAGCTCATGGTCTGAACCCTCGCGGCACTCCAAGATAAGAAAAATAGAAGTGGGTGTTGGGTTCACTCTGCAGAAGCGTGAAGGGTGCAGATTGAAAGAACGTAGCTTGGGCTTCCTACGCGAGAATAATATTGGGCTGCAACACATTAGGTTGGTATCCACGTGAATGATTGGGCCACTTCCCAAGATTCAATCTGAAACCCCAATAAAGCCTTCATGCGTGATAGTGCCATGCAAGTGTCCTTTGGAATTGGGTCGCAGCCATTGCCAATACATAAAGATTGGACAACTTCGAAAAAATAGGTTGCATTTAACAAAATAAATCCAATTAGAACAACTTTTATTTAATTAAAATAAAAGAAAATAAAAGGAATTAAAAGGAATGGGCCTAGTCGTTGGCCCAATGCTATAAGTCTTATTGGGGTCACATCACTTGGTGTCCAAGGTATATGGGCCTCTCATTTCTAGATGGTTTTAGAAAGTTTTCTTCCTTCTCTCTCTTCCTTAGGACATCAAGTGTCTCCTATGTGGTCCTCCTCATTTCTTATTCCTACAAAAGCAAATTAAGGAATTTATTAGCATGTTGTTTTAAGGTTAAGCTAATGTTTTGAGTCAACAAGTCAACCCAAAGTCAAGGTCAACAAGTCAACTTAAAAATAGTTAATCAAGCCAACTTAATGGAATTTTAAACTAAAGAAAATAAAAGCAAAGGAAGGGATCAAGGAACTCCCTTTCTTCTAAGCAAGTGCCATGGGCCATCATCATTGGTAGGGATCAAGCCTTCATCATGAGGGTTTAGGATGGGGAAGATGGTGAGAGTGAACGATTTGGTTCGTGTGAACGTCGTCGGAGTCGTCGTGTTGTGTGGGTTGCACGCGGTGGTTATCCTAATCTATGTTGTGCACGACTTGTAGCGATGGAGTGCCGACTACACTGCGAGGAAGTTTCAGGGTTGAATGGTGGAGCACCACACTATGTCACGAGGAAGTTGATTGACGTGGGCAGCACATGGTTATTATGATTTCGAGAGCTAAAGCAATGAAGAGGTGTGATTCTAGTGTGTACTGCTCCAGTAGCCATAGTGGTTTTGGTGACGAAGCGATCCTGTGGTGGTTTTAGGTGATGGGATGTTGCAGTGGGGTGGTTTGAGAAGGCTGATTCAAACTATCAGGAATTAATTCGTCTAGGGTTAACATTTTAGGGGTTCAATTTTGGTTTTTGTTGTAATAAAAAGATAAGTAAATAAATGAGAAGAAATTTTGTTTAATAAAAAAAGATATTGTAACATCCCATCTTAACAGACAAATCTATTAAAATAAAATATTACACAAAATTAAAATATCAAAAGGACACGAGACTTAAATTATGAGGATCTTACAACCATCCGAACATAATAGAAAGAAAACTAAGGCATGCCACGATGCCAAATATAAAATAGAAGTAAAGGTCTGAATATTGACTAGACACCTAGGCAACAATGCCCACAAGCGGTACTTGAAGGAATGAGATCCAACCACAAGCCGGGCTACACAGCGGAATCTCCATCATCCTGATGAACACTAGTGGTTCCCACATCTGCTCACATCAATAAATTGATGATCATCGCAAAAAGAGAAAACCACACATGACACATACAAACAAGCAAAAAGGGTAAGCTAGAGTAGAAAATGATTTATCATACCATTACACACAATTTGATAGCCAAAGATTCATGCATCATCCAAACATGTGAAGACTCGCAAACAATACACTAAGACTCAAGACACGACTTATCTAGATATATATAATTAGTCAGATTCAGCAATGCTTCCACTTATGATGGCCTTTACTTCTCTACCGAGCTAATTTTTACAGTGTTTCATTCCCCCCACGCATAAGGTTAGCCTTAAAGTGTTCCAGGCCTCCTGTTACTCTCACCACTTGAGTCAGTACGCTCTACGTGAGACTAACTGATTCTTTAGAGTGTTAGGATGCAATCCTTACCTTGAATCCTTACTAAATTATATAATGAGGCACTACCATGAAACTCCCACTAACAAGGGTCATGAAATTACATCCTAACCAATGAGGCACCACCACGCAAGCAACATGGAATTACGTCCTGACCAATGAGGCACCACAATGAGATCTCACCTAGACATTCATAGAATTACGCCCTGAACAAATAAGGCACCACCATGAAACTATCATGGAATTTCACCCTGACCACAACAACATCATGTTCCTCCATCCATCATACATTATTGTTCATGCCAATTCCATGTTAGCATTGATAACCAACCATTCAATAGTATTCAATACTAAGATCATGTCAAACTCATCATTCACAACCCAAAAACCAATTTTACTCATGTATATTCACTCATCTTATGCTTTAACATATCAATCCAACCAAGTCCTGGCTCATTACATAACAAAACATCCATTCCAGTCCTATCCAAACATAAATAACAAGCATGATCACATATATTGAGCAAGGAACAGTAGACAAAACAACTAGTGAACAAATAGTAGCCAACACAACATTTCCCGCCCGAGTCTCACCCAAGCTAGAGGGTTCTCGCCCAAGAGAAAAGGGGCTTTTCGCATAAGCGAGCCCTTCTCGCCTAGGCGAGAGCTCGATAATGGTACTACAAGGTTCCAGCGAGTTCTCGCTCAGGCGAAAGCGTCTCGCCTAAGCGAGACCATTTCTCGCTCAAAATGCCCTTAGTCGCCTAGGCGACTGATATCGCTGTCGTTAGGCGATCAAATTACCACTACTTTAGCAACTTCAGTATTTCCAGTTAGTAGTGAACAAAATAGTTAGGGTTAAGATAACCCTGAGTCGTCTCACAACGAATACGGAATTGATCTCAAATATTTGATTCTTAAAAATGCAATTAAAACTAGCAATTATAAAAAT
>Ga0099823_1004968_pt1 | contig 13151 bp, 9 predicted proteins | sample CowpearedBW_FD_76831 | JGI IMG/M metagenome (GOLD analysis project Ga0099823, IMG submission 76831) | Root nodule microbial communities of legume samples collected from California, USA - Cow pea red BW | ecosystem: Host-associated > Plants > Roots > Nodule | place: USA: California | collected... | reverse complement strand
TATATATATATATATATATATATATATATATATATATATAAACTAGAAATCAAATTTATTTTCATCACAACAGATAACATTATTTAGTGACTACGTTCAATTTGTAAATTACCTTAATTATTTAACAATCATTGTCATTATCATAGCTTGATCATCTGATAATTATCTTATTATATAACATTGGATGTTAGACTATCATCATAATTTCTCATAGAGGTTGCCATAACCGAAAAAGGTTGAGGTTTTTTTTTTTTTATGTATCGTTAAAAAATAAAAATAACTCAGAATTATTCTTGCTTGCTTTAGCGGTGTTACACTTTTTTTCAGTGTCAAAATTCTTCTTTGTCAACACTAGCAACTGGTTCAAGGAGTTCTACATCACTTACCTTAGATTTCAATAATTTTAAGAAATTAAAATACATAATAATAGAATTATTTTCATCAGTTAAATAATTAGTTTTAATGAAGTAACTGAAATATCTTACATTTAAATTTTTGTTTATTTGAATAAAGCAATTTAATTTTTATTTTACGGCGAACTCAACTTTACATTTGAGTTTAATTTAAGTTAGCTTGACCTCAACTGGTTCGACTTAGGTCGATTCAAGTACATTCAATTTTGACACAATTTGAATCAATTTGACCTTAACCAATTCAAACTGATTCTACTGAGTTAACTCGACTCAACCTTCAATTAGGGTAGATTGGTTTAAACCTTATATCTAGCCCGACTCAACTCGACCTTCGGTCAGGGATGACCTAGCCCAAACTTCGACCAAGGTCGACTCAACTCACACCATCTCATTTAAACCTTTGTCTGGGCCGACTCAGCACGAACTTTGACCCAAGCCAACTCGACTCGACCTTTGGTCCGACCTGACTCGGCTCAACTTGTGTCATGGGCTATTACGCTCGACCTTCGACCCAAACCGACTTGGTTCAGAGTCATCTTGCCTCAACCTTTGGCAAGTGCCAACTCGACTCGAGATTTGGCCAAGGCCGACCCAACTCGACCTTCAACCCGAGTCAACTAGGCTCAAAGCCATCTTGCCTCGACCTTTGGATTGGGTTGGCTCCTACTTGACCTTCGACCTCAGTCTAACTCGGCTCGACCTTCGGATCAGATCAACTTTACACGACCTTCGACCTAGGCCCAACTCGGCTCAACCCTCAGTATGCGGTAGGCTCGTCTCGATCTTCAACCCTCGACTTGACCTTCTGCCTGAATAGGCTCGTATCGCCCTTCGGCCTAGGTCGGCTCAGCTCAACCTTATTTCCGAGTCGGCTCAGCTCGTCCTTCAGCCCGATCCGAGTCATCTCGACCTTCTGTCCGACCCGACTTTTTGTATTCGTGGATTTTTTTTGTCATAAGCAATGAGCAATTTCACAACTTGGAGAATTCCAATTTCCTTATACTTTGAGTGAATTTCAAATTCTATTGTTTTAATTATTTTAAATACCTTCTTAAAATTTCTCAATTTCAATTTGCTTTTAATTTTGTCATCCAAACATATAATTTTTCTTGGAAGAATTTCAATTTTTCTAAGCAAATGAATTACTCTCTTCAATTATCTCATCTAAACATACTATTGTAAATTTCCAAACTCATTCCTTCATGTTTTTTAAGCAAGAGAGACAAATGTTTCAACTCAAATGAAAATGGTTAGACCTCTCCTTCAAATCAAATTATGTTCTAAAAAATTTATTAAGAAAGCAAACTTTAAATTTACAACAAAACATAATAATTAACAAATCTCACTAAGATAAATTTTGGAAAACTTTAATTTTATTTTAAAAAATAAATTTTAAGTTTAATTCAACCTTATAAAATTTATTACGAAAGATAAGATTTATGTATATTTAACATTGTGACTAGGTAAATATTATGTTTTGAAACATTAAATTCCTCTCGACATATCTCTATAGAATAAAATGAAGTTTTTCTTTTCGCATATAATAAAACGAATCAATTTTTATCGAGTTACTTGAAGTTGAATTTGATAAAATGGAATTAAAAAAGATTTTTGGTGTTTACAACACATTGGGATCTTAATTTTCCTACTTTATTTTTTTATATAAGCTTTAATTTTATAGTTTTTGACACTACTATTTCAATCTCTACCAAATTGTAAAGATTCATCCTATAATAGAGGATTTGCATTTTCAGCCCTCTTAAATTAGAAAGATTAATTTCAGTTTTATATTTAAACAAATATTAACCCGATTTCAAATTTCTGTTAATCATACCGTCACTTGACCGGAATCCTGCTTCAAGCAAATAAACAAAATTAAATAAAAGTCATAAACAAAAAATAATTAAATCAATAAAACCCAATAGAAAATGGTCAGCAATTAATTAAACCAAATCTTTGTCATATTTATATTAGTAGGATTTTTTCTTTTCTTTTTTCTATTCCAAGTTTAGGAGGAAGGAAAATTTAATATATTTCAAAGCTCGGACAAACTACCCAAGATAATGAAAATTTGAGTTTATACATTTTTAACTTATATAAATTCCTTTTATGTACATGTATTATTAGTAGCTCACATGAGAACATCACATCATAATTGGAAAAGTGAAAAATGATTATAGTGGAACTCATTATTATTTGTAACATGAATAGATGAAAAGAAGTAAATAAAAAAAAAAGAAATAAAAAATATGGTGAGATTGTAAGAGGAAATGCACTAAATATAACTTGTAAAAGAAGTTGTTTTAATTAATTAATAGCAGTTCCACCAATTCCTTGACAAACACAAGTTCAATTAGTGGTGCCATGCCATGTCTTGCAGCATAAGTTTAACATGAGGAAGCAAATCAATCAACATCAAAAAGCACTTTTCGGCCTTCAACTCAATTTACATTTCCTTAATCAATTATTTATTTCTATTGACTTGGAATCAAAAGTCAGCATTTCACCAATCATCTTAGCCACATGGAATGTTCCAACTTGGTCTCATTTTCCAATATCTTTTTATGTCACATTTTCACAAAACATATTTTAAGTTGGAGTTCTAATATTTATTTATTCTTCAGTTTTGAAGGTGAGTTCAGTCCTTTAGTGTGAAAGGTTCCTCTCTTTTGGTTGATTCTTCACAAATTAAGGATTAATTTTACTGTTCTAACTACTAACACTTTCCTCTTTTCTACTTTATTATATCAATAATTTAAAGCGTGAATTGATTCTACCATGACCCACCAACTTATTTACTAGTAAAACATAAAGTTGAGCAAAACTAGTCTTCTCTACTAAATTAATACTTCTCTTCTTCATTGTCAATAATATAATAATTAAGGGTAATTTGACATGGTCATGCCCAGTTTCTGCCTCTATTGTTTTTTACCCCTTTTTGTTTTTAAATGTTCTACTCACACTTTCTCATATTCTTTCAATCACTTGATCAACGACTTCAGATTTTTTGTTGAGTTTTTTAGTATTATCTAATGTTGAACACTAAAAATAAAATGATGTTGATATATTAAAAAAATTATATATTTTAAAATATCAAAATCAACATTTATGAACATATTTTAAAAACAGTATAGAAAAATTTAACAGAAAATCTAAATTCGTTTAACACAGTCTTATGAGAGAGACTAAAAATGTAACCACATATCACAAACACTTTCAGATGTGAGAATTGAATTCTTCCTTAATGTTAGTATCAATTGTGATTTGCTTTTCTTTTCTTTCACCAAAATCATTTGCTGGTTTCATCCTTGAGCAGAGCAAGGTTGAATTGAACAGTTTTAAAACTTGAGTGGCAAACTTTGAGTGCACAGTGACAAAGCATGATTATGGCAATTGAAAAATTAGTTTGATGATATTGTTCCAAACCCAAAAGAAGCCTTGGAATTTGCAATCTTTTACCAAGTCAGAAGAGATATCTAACATAATTGCATAAACTTTACATTTCAACAATGCATATTATTGAATTCCTCATCAAGACCACAAAGGGGTTAGCCTCATATGATTAACATAAAGAAAGCACACACAAGAGACCAGACTCTGAGCTAGACTACTTCTAGAAAATGTGTTTGACTGTTTCTCACTCTGTCACACGCCATCATTAGTCTTTTGTTTGTTATTCCAAGATAATGACACAAATAATAATGATTATGCCTTAAAAGAGATAAATAAATTAAGAAACAGCAAAGGGTAAAAGAAAGCATAATGGAAGCAGCCTTTTAAGAACAAAATCAACCCCCACATACCTAATTCTTTCTTTTTATCAGTTATATATAGTACTGAATGAACCCCTTTTCATATTATGAAAAACCAAAAGGTATAGTCTATAAGCTATATGATATTCCAAAGTGCAAAATGATTCATGACTATGCTCACCTAATTCCAAACAAACAGTTACATTCACATGCACTTCACATCAGTTAAGAATATACAATCTCTGACTTCTCTGCTTGTTCTAACTCAACCTCTTCCAATTGCCAAAGACAACTTAAGTTTGTCAAACATTTTACATGGATCAAAGAATGGTACAAGGGGGTGAGTTTACCATGTGTAAACGCTTTTAAGTTTCTGAGCGGTCAAAGAAAGACTCAAAGTACTGAAAAGGCCTCAAATAATGGTTCTCTTTGCTTTGCACACACACTATTTGTTGTTTGTCATTTTCCTTTTTGTATGGTGGCTTACTTCTTCCATCAAACACACCACAAATGCATTCAGAACTTGATAGGGTTTACACATGAGTTTGCACAAAAGAAGAGGGTTGGACAAAGTCAAAAGTTTGAAATTAATTAGGAAACTACAAAACTTTGTCAAAGATGTCAGGCTTTTCAGAGCAGTCTTGGAGCATCGCCACAAATGAATAATATTGTTAGAGGAGCACCTAATTCCCATAGAGGTTCAGTGTCAGGGTAATACAAAATTAGTCTACATGTTAAGTTTTGTAGTGATTTATGAGCCTATAAATATAACTGTCTTTGTCAGCTCAATAATGCAGTTGCACGGTGTGAACATGGGTGAATGAATGACAACGGAAGAGGACATGAAATTGTAAGGTAATTCGTTATTTCATCAACATTTTAACAGTCTAGACAAGTTATAGCTTCCTTCTGCAGATTTCAGGACCAGTTTACCATAGGTCAAGGTAAAATCTTGACACATTTTTGCAGGTTTCACACTTAGCATTGAGGTTTGTGTATTTTATACAACAGTTATGCCATATCACAATGGACAATCGAGTTATATCACCGAGAACATGGTTACCCTTTCAAGAGATTGCAGAAGTTGCCAAATTTAGAGATCTTGAATTTTGACACTGCAGGCTTCCTTATTCAACAACTTGTTCTTTTTAACACATTCTCTGGTTTTGCTTAAAACTTGTTAAAAATCACAAAACTATGAGTAAAACTAAATTGAAAGTGAGATTTACATCGTTTTATATTTCTTTTAATAAATTTCAGCTAATTATAATATTAAAGAAATATGCAGAGAAATATTATTACATATTTATAATAATTATTCAATAATAATAATAATAGAAAAATCTACTTACTCCAAAAGTAACTTTAAAATATTCACTTCTATTTTCTTTTAAGCTAACTATTTAAACAAGTATGATGTTTATTTTTTAAATAACTTGATTTATCCTCCTCCTTATTTTTATTATGATAATAATAATAATAATATAATTTTCCAACCATGAGGGTGAAGTAGCATACCTTAATTCAGAAGAGATGGAATCAGAACAACTTGCAGTATGTAGGATTCAACTACCCTTTCCCCCCTCCCCCAATTAGAAAAAAGAAAAGCTGAATTTTAATGACAAAGTACACACGTGCTAATCAAACAGTTGATTTTACAATCAGTGGTTATTATTGCAGTTTATCTATTTCCTAAAGTGTGGTTTTTTTTACTTTAAAGGAGTCAAATACCAGGTACTATGCCATTTCAAGACTATCTATGTTGTACGTGCCATGCATGTTAAACATGGCACTGCAATCTGCAACATCTAAAAACACATGAACTGGAACTATTGTCCAATGACATAGGTGAATATAAGTATGTGTAATAAAGAACTTAAATATTACACATAGTTTATTACACCGAGCTAATCGAATCATCTTGGCAAAAATAATACATGAAACTCACCAAGAAGTTCCAAATAGATTGTGCAATTAATCAAGAGACGACTAACCCAGAGCAAATAAGATGCTAATGAATCAATGAAATTCATTCTCAAAAGAATTATGTACAGATTAATACTTTAAACCAATCTAAATGATCCCTTCCATTATCACAAGCCATTTCATCAATGTGAGAATCTGTGATTGGTTATACCCGAATTTTGGCAAGGTTAGCACCTTACCACCCACTAAATAATTTGTGAAACTCAGGCAAAAGAACCCAGAAATTCATCAGCCTCCATGGTATATGTCATGAGTTAATGATCATGACAAAGGGGTAGAGGAAAATCACCTTGCATCTTGAAAACCTGATATCCCCTCCCAACCACCCAAAACAAGAAAGTTCCCATCAACTTGAGAATCTTACACTCCCTTCTCTACTTGCCCCTTCAATATTCACAATGAGCTCATCAACTATGAGGCTCCATAAGATCAGCAAGGGTTATTTTTCCGCAGTTGCCAGCATCTAGTCTATCAAACTTCTCACTAACCTGCATGACGTCCTTCTCAGATACTTTTCCCATCTCCTTGAGCTTGTATATGACATATTCTGATTTACTGCATGTCCAAAACTTAGTATATTCAGTAAAACCACAAAAATGTTTAAGTTGCAAAATTTGATCAATTAGCAAAGACTTCTTGCCAGGATAAAAGACAAAGAACATTATAACACTAAAGAGAAAAGAATGATGGGACCCGAAGAAAAGGAAAAATAAAAATACAAATTTGACATTTGGAGATTGTTAAAAAATGAGACATTGAAACTATTAGAAGATTACTGTATGTATTTGTCAACAATTCACAATAACAGAGAAAGATATGTCCATAACTACGAGAAACAATTGAAAGAATCTGCATGCAGACAATATTTCAAAATTATATACCAGTCTCAACCATTATGGGGAGAAACATTAGATGAAAATCCATAGATAATGCAGTTAAGAAAAGAAAAGCACAATTCATTATAAAAATAAATCAATTAATTGAATATATATTATCTTGTGAAGCCCAGATGAAGGGGTCCAGAAGAGAAATGCATTAGTTGGGTTACAGTTTTCTAACAAGACTATGGCCTGTAAAATGCTACATGTGCGAAGCACTTTAATCCACATATACAAGAACAAAGGAGATATACAAATTTCTTCGAATTAAAGGAAGAATTAAGATTATAAACATACTACAATGCTACGGAAGAGGGTAATTGTGCAAAGATTAATACAAAAGACTGACATTGAAAATCTAAATGATGTCAACAATGGAAACAATATACTAGGACAACAGTTGATGAAGTGATGTCAAAGGAATCAAAGAGACCTATATATGATTTTTAGTTGATTTGGAAGGCATATATACTGTTCCTACTTCCAAGAGAGGCTATGTGGAGTGGAAGGCCTAAAGAAAAAAGGAGTACATAATGCCTATCATGACAACTGTGAAGATAAAAGGTGAGTTCACAACAAATTTTCGTATAAGTTTGTCTCAAAGGTAAACTTTGAGCCCTATCTGTTCACCTTCGACTTAGATGTGTTTACTAAGCATATCCAAGAGTCTATGCCATGATAGATGTTTTGTGGAGATGACATAGTCCTAGTCAAAGAACTGAGAAAGGAAATAAATGGGAACATCAAAGATGCAGCTGCAGACATAAGTTATGGAAACACATGTATGTTTAATATGAGACACACATTACAACTTGGAGAAAATCGGAAACCATGCCCTTACCACAAGTCACACAGTTTAAGTATCTTGGCTCCATCATACAAAAGGATGGAAAAATGGAAGGTGATGTATACCATAGGATTGAAGGAGGAGTCCACTTAACGTATGACAAAAAACAAAAGTATCACTCAAGATTGAGGGGAAAAAATCCTGTAGCTATATGATGTGCATGATGTATAGAACTAAGTGTTGAGCCGAAAAGTTAATAAGAGAATAATCTCCATATTACAGAGAAGAGAAAGTTGAATCAGATGAGTGAATATCTTAGACATGACAAGATTATAAAAGAATGCATTCTCACTATACATGAGAAGACTTATACATAAGCCCTGTTGATGAGAGTAGATCTAAATAGAGAGAGATTGAGAAAAACTGTAAGAAAAACGAATGAATTAGAGGTCAATGGTTTGCGTAGGCACAAATCATCACATTACAGTGTAACATTGATGTTGTTATGAAGGCAAGATACTCTAAAAAGGGAAAAGTACAACAATACACAAAATTACTAAATGTGAATCCAGGGAATATCCTATTTTGGTGTCATTTATGGCTCATGTGTTTTGGAATACAGTACTCATATGTCTTACTTCACTAGATACAACTAACTATATATATATTTATTTTGGTCAGCAGATACAACTAACTATATAAATTGCAATACTTGAATTTTTCTAAAATGAAAATGCTATGCTTTTGTTATAACATATGGAAATATTCAAAATTATCTCAGCATATTTTAGACTACCCTCTATCATCAGTTTCCCCATTTCCTCATTATTCACCGATTAATTACCATGTTTTCTTATATAATCGTGATTTGTTCTTAATGTAGTTCGAAATATGAATAGGAGATAATATTTTATGATATATCACCATCTACAATAATTTGAATGAGTTTAGCTCTACTTCACAAAATCCGCTTATAACACGAGGATTGTCCTCTTATATACTTTTTTCAAGCTCTTACATAGTGAAAGCTGGTTAGCTTGAGCTGCAACCTAGCCAGATAAGATCTAACTGTTCAACAACAGACTGCAGCTTTTCTTACAAGATGACAGTTGGCTAACTAACTTTTATAAGATGTTGTGTGAGTCAGCTTAACAAACTAGTTAAAAGAGTAAGACTGGTACAAAGAATAGCCTAACACTAGATATACTATCAACACCTAATTTCAAAGAGGAATTACAGTGGTATCACCCTGTGACATTTTTGGTCAATATTTTTGCAGCAGGAACTCCTAAAAGTTTACATTTTATTATTCTACTTTAATTTCATAATTCTTACTTCAAATTAACCATATTTCATGTTGTCAACCCTCCAACGCATTTTGACATTTAGCTTTGTTATATATTCCTTTCGGGGTGTTCAGCTCTCTTCTAGCTGCCTTCTTCATTCCGCAGTCCTTTTCTCTATCTTAGCCTACATTGTGCAATTTTCCAGCATGTTTAAAACAATTTTCCAGCTATTGTGTCTTCCTTCTAGTACTCCTTGGTCGTGTTCTTTGTTGCAACCATCTCTATCATCAGTTTCTTCTACCACTATGACATCTCCAGCATATCATAACAACTGTATTTATCTCTGAGTTCCTGTTTATTCTGTCTGGTCACCATTGCCAATCTCTCACTGCCATGCTGTCATTCCAGTTAGTTCAGAACTCTATTTTGCCATTTGTGACATCATTGTTTCAATATTCTCTCTACTTGTTGACCCATGACCTCCATCCAAATCTTCCCTAAGAAAGAATTTGCGCACAATGAGATTAGAGATTTCAAAGCCCCATAGCTTTTCAAAGACACAAGCCTGGCTTTGTGACTTCACCGGGCTTTAACAAAGACATCAACCTGCTGTTGCAGAATTTCCATATATACTATTCTAGCGTTGTAATATTCTTCTCAAAAGAAGTGTATGTTTGGAGAAAAGTTTAAAAGTACATTTGGATGTCAAACGTACATCTGAAGAAGGATGATCTCTGTATCTTTTAGTTTGAAAGTACATTTAGAAGGAAGCTAACATCAATCCAAATTGAAATAAAAAAGGATAGTTTGTTTCAAGGTATTATACAAGCTAGACTTACAAAAACATGCTTGCATCCATCCAATTTTCCATGCATTCTCACTAAAGAAGGCATTGGCAGCATCAACAGTGCCACAACCTCTCTAACCAGTCCTAACTGAGTAATGGGGATTACAACCCCAACCAAAAGGTATGTTAACATTTAGGTATGGCGATCAAGGAGCAGTAAACGCCCTCATCATCCAGTGGAAGATTTTGTTGAACATATGCCTATAAAAGTTGTTTGACAGATTGTACTCTGTAAGAATTTCTTTAAGTTGTTTACATTTAAAATGTTAGACTTTTATGGTTCTGTTTTTAATTTCAATTAATATTGATATGCCCATAAAATAAGGGGTTGTAATCTGATATAACTTATGCTCTTTATATAGAGCATATTAGTAACTTCCCAGTCTCTGTCACTCCTTTTCTTTTTCCTATTTTTATAAACCAAATACTACAAATTGGTATCTTGAGGAATCTATGAAAAGCAACAATGGAAGGAGATATAGCACACACAACCAGCGCACCTACTTCTGATGGTGAGTACAAATTATGGACTGCAAAGATGATTGTTCATCTTGAAGCATTAGATCCTTGGAGGCATTAGAAGACCACTATGATGTTTCTGGGGTACCTAAAATTCCCACCCTAGCTCAAATGAAGACTCGTAGAGATGAAGACAAGAAAGGCTAAAGCTAAGTCAAAAACAAAATCTAGAAGAATTATGAACTTGAAATCTCAAAAGCCATTTGGGAGTACCTCAAACAAAAAAAATCATGATTGTGAAAGAACCAAAAGCATGGAAGCTCTCAACTTGATCAAAAAATCCAAGGTGCATAGCATGAAAGATACAGATTCCATCAAACGCTATGCTGACAGACTCCTAAGCATAGCAAACAAAGTGCAACTTCTTGGTAAGGACTTTCCAGATGAAAGAACTGTACAAAAAATTCTTGACACTTTTAAGGAAAATATGAATTGAAGATATCCGCTTTAGAGGGGTCAAAAGATCTGCCAACCATTGCCCTTGCAGAATTCATAAAAGTTTTACAGGCATAGGAGCAAAGAAGAACGATGAGACAGGAGGAGATAGTATAGTACAAGGTGTTTTTCAAATAAAAGCACAAAACTCAAGACGTTTGAAAGACCAAAAGAAAAATAGCAAATGGAAGAACAAAAAATCAAAAAGGCCCCAACAAGCAGCAAGAAGAGACTTTTCCTCCTTGTCCACATTGTCAAAAATTAAATCATCCTCAAAAAAGGTGTTGGTGGAGGCCAAATGTCAAATGCAGAAAAGGTGGCAATATAAGACATATAGAGCAAATGTACAAGTCTATAAAAGAGGAGATAAGGTGACTATGGAGGAACAAAAAGATGAGCAACTTTTTGCCAAATTGCCATAACATGTTTAGCAAAACCAACAATTCTAGTGACTCATGCCTAACAAATAGTAGTTGCATAGACCATATGACCAATTGACAAGAAGCATTTTAAAGAGCTTAATAAAATAGTCATTTTCAAAGTAAAAATTGGCATTGGTGATTTCATCCGTCAAGGGAAAAGGGACCATTGCTATTGATAGCTAGACAGGTTTGAAATAAATATATAATGTTTTATGTTATATATATGTCTGATATTGACCAAAATTTCCTTAGTCTTGCACAACTTGTGAAAAGCAGCAATAAAGCCATATTTAAAAACAATCAGTGGTTGATCAGAGGCGAAAAAAGCAAAACAAAAATGTATTTAGGTGAAAATGAGAAGTTATGCTCTAAATCAGATGGAGGACTAGATTGCTTTTTTAAGCACAGCCAACAATGTTGAATAATGACACAAGAGACTCGAGCATTTTCATCTTGATGGATTGTTATACATGCAAAAACATGCCTTGGTTAAAGGTGTGACAATACTTGATGACAAGAGGGTTGCTTGTAAATATGGCAAGCTAATTAGAAGACCATTTCCTCAACATCGTGGGGTGCAAGACACAAGTTGCAACTAGTACATCCAGATGTTGGAGGATCTTAGAGACTATCATCTCTATATGGTAATAAATATTATATTACACTTATTAATGATTATACCAAATTTTGTTGGATTTTTTCTCTTTAAATCCAAAACCAAGGTTGCTTACTTATTTTGAAAACATGAAGCATTTGTGCAAGATCAAAGTAGTTGTAGGTTGTGCGCAATAAAATCATATAACGAGAAAGAATATGCAAATGACACCTTCAATATACATGCCATGGTATCAAAGTCATTCATAGCTTATCCTAGTCAAGTTTGTTCGTCTCAGCAAAACCCACAAATATAATCTCATACTCGGCATAAGGAAGTGTTTTGGAGATCACACATCAAAGAGTTATGGTCAAATTATACTATATAAGTGGATGCAAACCTCAACTTACTAGTTTGTTTTGCAAGATTGAGTTAGGCTTAAATTCAACTTTCTTAAAATCCCTTTTCCATGACACGACTAAGCATTTTAAGATTAAGTTGTTTTTCTTAAGAGACGTGCAAAGAGAAGGAGAAGTCAAGCTAATTTATTGCAGAACCAAAGCCGCTATTTAGGCAAGGAGAAGATTTTATGAACTCGTGCCCATAAAAGTTTTTTGACAAACATAGTTTGTTTCCCATTTTGTAAGAATTTTTTTAATTTGTTTGTTAGACTGTTATGGTTCTGCTTTTAATTTCAATTAATGTTGTTATGCTCATAAAATAATGGATCGTAATCTAATATGATTTATGCTTTTTATATGAAGCGGTTTAATAGAATATTAGTAACTTCTTAGTCTATGTTACTAATCTTTTATAAACAAACTACCACAGATTCTTCCTCTCAAAACAACTCCTCTAATTTCCCCTTAAGGACAAGGTGAAAAGCGTTGGGATGGGATGCTGTGAGGGAACTTCTTCAGAATTATAAAATAGTGAGGAGTGGTCCAAAGACCTGTCAAAATATCTGGAGTGTATATCATTCACAAAGAAGACCTCTCAACATACTTGGACCTGGTATCAGTCACAAAGGGAGATCTTCCCTGTTATTCAAGTAAAGATTGACCCTTCTTGCCATTACTGTCAAAAGTTCTATCATGGTCATTGAGTACTGATGAAGGATTGACCCCAACCAAGGATGAAGGCACATGCTTAAGAAGACTAAGCATGTTTAGAAAGGAAGTTCATTAATCCTTCATCCCTTTCATTTGTGTTTGTTATTTTTGATTCCCTA
>Ga0099823_1004965_pt1 | contig 13154 bp, 17 predicted proteins | sample CowpearedBW_FD_76831 | JGI IMG/M metagenome (GOLD analysis project Ga0099823, IMG submission 76831) | Root nodule microbial communities of legume samples collected from California, USA - Cow pea red BW | ecosystem: Host-associated > Plants > Roots > Nodule | place: USA: California | collected... | reverse complement strand
TTTCCATCATTTTTAAAATATTTTTAACAAATTTTCAATGTTTATAATATACAATTTTTTAAAATTATCAAAAATTAAAAGATAACTGTAATTTTGATATTTATAAACATCTATTAAAAATAAATAATATTACACAAATTATAAAAAAAATTAAATTAAATTAAATTGACTTGTATATTTTCAAATTGCACATAAAATAACTTATTACACAATATCAAATCTATTTTTAAATCAACAAATTTAAAAATAAAAAAAATATTATTTATTATTTTTTTCTTTCAAATAATACCTAAAATAACTAAAAATACAATTCTATATCTATTTCTAAAAAATATATATTTAACCTTTAAGATAAAAATTTTACAAAAGATAAAAGATAAAAAATAAATCTTATATCTATTTTATTACAAAAATTTTAAAAATTAATTCTAATTTAAAAAAAAAAAAACAAGTTCAGAATTCGGAACCTTGGGACCGAATTCTGACTTGGAACAAAAAAAAAATTAAACATAACAAGTTGGAATTCGGCTCCCAGAGGACCGAATTCCCAACTAAGATAAAATGTGTGCCATCCATGTAAAATTAATGCACAGTGTGCTATTCACGTAAAAAAAAAAGCTGAACCGTGCTTTTTGGAAAAAAAAATCCACCTAAGAGGTGCAAGAAGTAATAGCCGTATGTGTGTCAGAACACCATAGCAAGGGTGCTCCTTCACACGGAACCCCATGATGCGATGTAAAAATCCCGCTCAAATTCAAAGCTCAAAAGATTTCAAATTCAAAGCTATACGACCGTTGCCCCAAGTTCCATTTAAAACCTTCTTTCTCTACTTTGAAAACATTTGCTAACGCAAACCCTCTTTCGATTCTCTTCATTTCTCTTTCTCTCTCTAGACACTCCCTCCGTGTCATGGAGCCCCAGACGAAGCGCCCTCTCCAGAGCAGCAGCGCCGCCAACGTGGCCGCCGCAGCATCGGGGAAGACCATCGAAGAAGTCTACCAGAAGAAGACGCAGCTGGAGCACATCCTGCTCCGACCTGACACCTACGTGGGGTCCATCGAGAATCACACGCAGACGCTGTGGGTCTACGAGAATGACGAGATGGTGCAGCGCCCCGTGTCCTACGTCCCTGGCCTCTACAAGATCTTCGACGAGATCCTCGTCAACGCCGCAGACAACAAGCAGCGAGATCCCTCCATGGATGCCCTCAAGGTCACCATCGACGCGGAGCAGAACACCGTCTCCGTCTTCAACAACGGCGATGGCGTACCCGTCGAGATCCACCAGGAGGAGAAAGTCTACGTCCCTGAACTCATCTTCGGCCACTTGCTCACTAGCAGCAACTACGACGACAACGTCAAGAAGACCACCGGTGGACGCAACGGTTACGGCGCCAAGCTCACCAACATCTTCTCCACCGAGTTCGTCATCGAAACCGCCGACGGAAAGCGCCAGAAGAAATATAAGCAGGTGCTCTTTTCAGCCCTTCGAGTTTCTCTCCATTTTCTGGGTCTCATCCTTCGTTTAACAGTCCTTGGATTTTTAGGCCCGAAACTTTTGTTTTGTGATAATTCGAGTGATTGTATTGCTTGAAGCATTGGGTTTTTCGTTGATTTGCAATGTTAATCATTTTTCATTATTCAATTTTGGGCCCTTCTTGCGGGTGATTTGCTCGATTTGGCACGGTTATTTTTTTTTTCGGGTAGAATTTGGTTTCTTACATCTGTCTACTTACTTAAATAATTAATTCTGAAAATTTGTTGTTACACTTTTCTTTAAATGGAGGAATTTTGTAAATTTGTGTTTTTCGCTGGTTTATTTTTGGGAATTGATAACTCTCGTGCCCTTGGCAGAAGTTGTATCTGAAGCTGGTTTTTTCTTTAACATGAATTGGAGATAAATTTTTTGATGTAGGATTCTGCTTGGGTTCTTCTGATACTTTGATTTATATCACTTGGTGTGATGTTCTGGGGATTGGGAATTCTATTTTCTGAGTGAAAAATGGTATATGAAGCTGGATATGGTAATGTTTATGGGTGTTTCTGATTGGGTTTTTTGATTGTGGTTGAAAGGTTTTCTCCAACAACATGGGGAAGAAGTCTGAGCCGGTGATAACAAAATGCAAGGCTGGTGAGAATTGGACCAAGGTAACCTTCAAGCCTGACTTGGCAAAGTTTAAGATGGACCATCTTGAAGAAGACGTTGTGGCTTTGATGAAAAAGAGGGTGCTGGACATGGCTGGGTGCCTTGGTAAGACAGTTAAGGTTGAACTAAACGGACAGGTGATCCGCATGAAATCATTTCGCGACTATGCTGATCTTTACCTCAAATCAGCAGAGAAATCCAAACCAGTGCCACTTCCAAGGTCTTTGAAACGCAGTTTGAGAAGACAGAGTTTTTATCCTTTCCTGTTTTTGCTGTACTAACTTGTTTATGTTGTTGACTACAGGATTCATGCAAAAGTAGGTGAAAGGTGGGAGATTTGCGTGAGTCTAAGTGATGGCCAGTTTCAGCAGGTGACTAGTTAGCTGATGAAGCAAAATTGCTACTGGTTGATAGTTCGTTGATGTTATCTTTGTATCTTATACTCTGCTAATTTGACTTTACCAGGTCAGCTTTGTTAACTCCATTGCTACAATCAAGGGCGGAACTCATGTTGATTATATCACCAATCAGATAACAAACTTTGTGATGAATAAAGTAAATAAGAAGAAGAAGGATGCCAGTGTCAAAGCTCATAACGTGAAGAATCATTTGTGGGTGTTTGTCAATGCACTTATTGACAATCCTGCCTTTGATTCTCAAACTAAGGAAACTCTCACAACTAGACAGGCTAGTTTTGGTTCTAAATGTGATGTTCCAGACTCAATGCTGAAGGAAGGTTTGTTTTTCTCAATAATCTTACGTAATTCAACCATAAGTATTGGTCTCTTACACATACATGATGCATTGTTTGCAGTCGGAAATTCTGGAATAGTGGACACCCTTCTATCATGGGCAGATTTTAAGCAAAGCAAAGATCTCAAGAAATCTGATGGGACAAAGACTCAGAGGCTTCGAGGAATTGTGAAGCTAGAAGATGCGAATGATGCAGGTGGCAGGAACTCAGAGAAGTGTACCTTGATATTGACCGAGGGAGATTCTGCCAAGGCCCTTGCTGTAAGTTTGTTATTAGAAAGAAGAACATTTCAATCTTTGCCGTAAGTTATTTTTTTACAAACATGAATAGAATTCTCAACTTCAATTTGAAACATAGAAGCCAATGATTTTTAAAAGAACACAGAATTTCAACTTCTTTACACTCATGGCCTCAATACCCTTTTTACACCAGTCGCAAACTATTAAGAATTAGGAGTAGTGACATTATTTTTTATTTATGAAGATGGCTGGCCTCTCTGTTGTGGGCCGAGACCATTATGGGGTGTTTCCTTTGAGGGGTAAGTTACTCAATGTTCGGGAAGCCAGCAGTAAACAGATAATGGATAATGAAGAAATTCAAAATATAAAGAAGATTCTCGGACTGCAGCAAAACAAAGAGTACACAAACGTGAAGTCTTTGAGATATGGTCATTTGATGATTATGGCGGATCAGGTGGGTGGATATAGGTATTATAGTTGTGTTGCTTTGTCTATTGCATTGACGGACTTTTAATGGTTCAACTTTCTTGGTGTTTTTCAGGATCATGATGGTTCTCACATCAAAGGGTTACTGATAAACTTCATTCATTCGTTCTGGCCATCATTGCTAAAAGTTCCAACTTTTATGGTTGAGTTTACCACTCCCATAATAAGGGTTAGTATGGTTTAGTACTAAACGAGAAAGAAAATATTTACTCTCACATACTAGTTATATAGCACATCTTACATTTCATTTTTGAATTTGCTGTCCCTGCAGGCTTTTCATTCAAATGGAACAAAATTATCTTTTTATTCCATGCCTGAGTATGAATCGTGGAGGGAAAGGTTGGGGAATGCAAGTGGTTGGAAGATAAAGTACTATAAGGTTTGTTGCTGTAAGGATGGAGAACTTTGAAAGTTGCTTTACAGTTCATTCTGCTTGTAGTTAGAGTGTTTACTTCGTATACATTTTTCTGTCACATACAGGGTTTGGGTACAAGTACTCCCCAAGAAGGTCGAGAGTACTTTGGAGATCTTGGTAAGCATAAAAAGGATTTTGTTTGGGATGATGAGCAAGATGGAAGTGCAATTGAGATGGCATTCAGTAAGAAAAAGGCTGAAGACAGGAAGACTTGGATCCGTAATTTTGAGGTGTTAAGATCAGACATCTGTGTACATTTTATTGAGAGATATGACGAGTTGCCATTAATTTTTATTTAGGTGTGTTGTTTATTTAACGAGGGTAGTGTTCGATAATAAAAATCAACCACTCTGTTCTTTGCAGCCTGGCACTTTTCGGGATCATTCAGCCAGATATATAAACTACAGGGATTTTGTTAACAAAGAGCTTATATTGTTCTCTAGAGCGGATCTTCAAAGGTCTATTCCGTCCATGGTTGATGGCCTCAAGCCTGGTCAAAGGAAGATTCTGTTCTGCTCATTTAAGAAGAAATTGTTCAAAGAAATAAAAGTAGCCCAGTTTATTGGTTATGTGTCTGAGCATTCTGCTTACCATCATGGTGAGCAAAGTTTATCTAGCACAATTATCAATATGGCACAAGATTTTGTGGGTAGCAACAACGTCAATCTTCTTAAACCAAATGGTCAATTTGGTACTCGTAACCTGGTGAGTCGAATCTGTACATATGACTTTGAAGATCATCATCTGTGTTTGTTGTGCTTTGAACTTGTATTTAACTGTGTATTTTGCTCTTTCAACAGGGAGGCAAAGATCATGCTAGTGCCAGATACATTTACACTGAACTAAATAGTATTACGCGGTGCATCTTTCATGAAGATGATGACAAGCTTCTTGAATACTTGAGTGAGGATGGGAAGTCAATTGAGCCCAACTGGTATTTTTTGTTTATTCCTTCATTTGAGCCTTATAGTTTATGAACAGTAATTGGCACGGTGGTTTCTCAAATTATTTTTCTCCTACCTCACAGGTACATGCCGGTTATACCGTTGGTTCTTGTCAATGGTAGTGAGGGAATTGGGACAGGCTGGAGTTCTTTCATTCCCAATTATAATCCAAGGGAAATAATTGCAAACATTAGGCGTTTGTTGAATGGGGAGACGCTGGTGCCAATGAATCCATGGTACAAAGGATTCAGAGGGACAATTGAGAGAAGCCCAAAGGAAGGTGGATACCTAGTGAATGGTTTAGTGGAAGAAATAGATGAACAAACTTTCAGAATCTGTGAGCTGCCAATTCGTAAATGGACCCAAGATTACAAGCAGTTCCTTGAGTCTATAATTGATGGGTCTCCTAATGTGAAGGATCCTTTAATTGATGTAATATAACATGAACCTAACTTTCTTACTATATGCACACTAAATTATTAGCCTGTCAATTTTTCATGATTTTTTATTTTTTTTTAATTTTTGTGCAGGATTTCCGACAGAACGGTGATGATGCAATTGTAGACATAGAAGTCAGGATGAAGCTAGACAAAATAGCGGGCATCATGCAAGACGGTCTGCTTAAGAAGTTTAAACTATCCACCTCTTTAAGCACAAACAACATGCATCTCTTTGACGCAGAAGGGAAAATTAAGAAATATGACAGTCCCGAAGAAAGTATGTATACCTTTTATTCGGCGAAGTTCTGAATAATATCCTTTATCTGATAATGTTTAAAACATTTTTATATTTGATTTTTTGTGCAGTTCTCGAAGAGTTCTTCCCACTTCGGCTTGATTATTACGAAAGAAGAAAGGTGGGTTTGTTGTGTTTGTAATGGAAGGTTCTTTAGATCTCAAAAAATCCTATACTAGTGAGAACTGAAATGCAATTTGTGTATGCATGCAGAATTACATACTAAACAACCTTGAACGACTTTTGCTGGTGTTGGACAACAAAGTTAGGTTTATATTAGGGGTTGTGAGTGGAGAAATTATTGTGAACAACAGGAAGAATGCGGATTTGGTGATAGAGCTGCAGCAGAAAGGTTTCACTCCAATGCCAAGGAAAGGTAAATCTGCAGAACCTGTAGTTGCTGGGGCCAATGATGAGGAAGAGCAGGAAGATGACAACTCTACGGAACAGGAAACAGGAAATCTTGAAGCAGCAAAACGAGGCGACTATGAGTATTTGTTAGCCATGTCTATTCGGACTTTGACCTTTGAAAGTGTTCAGAAGCTTCTAGCAGAGAAAGCTGAAAAGGAAAAGGAGTTCGAGATTTTGAAAGCAACACCATCAAAGTCTATGTGGTTGAGGGATCTAGATGAGCTCGAAAAGAAACTTGATGTACGAGAAATTTACTAATTCACTCTATTGGAATAAGGATGATATGTTTCCTTATCTTTTAATTATCATGTTTCGCGTTTTTCAGGAAATAGATAGCAAAGAGGCAGAGGAAGAACGAAAACGATCAAGTCAGGCAACTAGGAAGGCATCCAATCGTGGTGTTCCAGCAGCAACAAAAGCAGCTAAGAAGCCACCTCAACCACGGAAATATACTAAGAAGGCCAAGAATGTCGAGCCAGATAATGATAATTCTTCAATGGAAGTCGGTAAGTCTGAATTACGTTTCTTATCAGCATTTTGTTGGGATTCAAAAAAATAGTTACCATTCAAATGAAGAGAATTTTAAAAATAGTCTATGTAACATTTATTTACTGGAAGAAATACTATGATCTATTACATGCCATTCCAATTTTTAAAATGTTGAAACATTTCCTATTTTCGATATCAGAGAATGTTGACGAAGTTACTAAACCAAAAGGCAGAGCAGCAGGTTCTTCGAATACTCAGACGGTATGCTAGTTGCCAAATCTTCAAATATAGTTTGTTTGGTGCACATGTTTGTTGAGCATAAGTTTTGTTATCAGGTTGGGGATGATGAAATTTTATCACTTCAAGAACGGCTAGCCGCATATAACTTTGCCGCATCTAGTGATCAATCAACAGGTAAGCATTTTAACACCGCAATAATTCTGAATCCTCCAATTAAGTCCCTCATGTTGATTGATGTGAGCACTTGTTGACCTGCACAGGCATGGAAACCGAAGAGCCTCCTGCGCCTGCTGGGAAGACAGCGCCAAAAAGAAGGGGTCCTGCTGCAAAAAAGAAGTCAAGTACCGTAGTGTTGGATGAGACAGATAGTGATCATGATAATGATGTTACAGCTGACGATGACTTTGAAATCATGCAGCCGTCCACAGGAGCAGGAAAAAAGAAAGCAGGGAGAAAACCTGCTGCTCAAAATGCGAAAAAGGAACCTGCTGCTACCAGGAAGAGGAACGTAGGTGGCAAGCAAGCTCAGTTGTTGGGTCAAAAGCTCATAACCGATATGATGGAGAAAACAGGGATATCACCTGAGAAGAAAGTGAGGAAGATGAGGGCTTCTCCATTTAACAAGAAAAGCAGTTCCGTGTTGGGCAGGGTTGCTGCTGCTGCTGATAAAGAAGAAAGTGTAAGTGAGAGCTTGTCTGGTGGTTCTGCTGGTTCAAACCCTTCTCCAAGCACCTCACCGGAGGAGGAGGTGGTTGAGGTTGCGCCAACCTCAGCAAGAGCTAGACCTCAAAGGGCCAATCGTAAGCCAATGACGTACGTACTAAGTTCTGAAAGTGACAATGATTCTGATCAAAATGAAGAGTATTCTGATTTTGAGGAAGACGAAGACTAGGCCTTGGTGTGTTGTGCTTTTATTAACAATTTGGAAGAAACGTTGATCTGCGTCTTGTGGATTTTTAACTTCCTTAGTGAATAATTGTGAACTTAACTTTTTTATTTCATGAATGGAATAGATTTGTAATTATGTGTAAGATTTTCGATTTAGAAGAGTTTTATGATGACGATAGTTGCACCTGAGTTTATATTACCTGACATAGTTGAAGCAACAGGTTGTAATTATGATGATGCCTGTGCTTGTACAAAATGATTACCTAATAATTAGTAAATACATGATAATAATCATAAAATTGAATAGATATTGACTACATAATGGGATTAGAACATTATCTATTTGCCAAATTGATATTTTTCATATTTTCTCTTGAATTTGTTGCATATATATTTATGTGGAAACAAACCTAATTAACTTTCTATATTTTAAACTATGATGTTTTACTTAGATAAAATCATTTGATAGTGAAATAACAGTCCTAATGTAAATTGTATCCTCGATATAGTTAAGTGTTATTGTATGATATTCGTTCGTTATCACTGATCAGTATCCTCCCTCGCCTTTACTTTTTTTTATGATTATTAAGACGTCGTGTTAGTGTAAATTATTGTTTTGTTAATATATTTTTTAATCTTGAAAAAAGAACTTATTAAAGAATGATACGTGATACACTATTTACATAATCATAGTTTTTTCCTCAATTTTAATTTAAATGTTATCGGTTAATTTCTTTCATCGACAACTATTAAGTGTGTTGTATATTTGCATCGATAAAAACTAGATTTGATGTAGTGGCGAATTTGCATTCATCGTGTTTCACTAGAATACTATGTGTTCTAGGCAAATAACATTCAAATGAAATCATTCCTCGTACTAGTGAGTTTAGGACTATTTATAGATAATAACCAAGAAAATGATGCATGCTAAACATGTCTACTTTTGTTCAATTCCACCTTTCATGCAATCAGTTTCATTAAGCATTTAATTCTCTTTATTGGTGGTTTTCTAGCATAATCCTTCTAGTAATTTGATTTTGATTTTATTTATTTTTGTCACCATCCCTATGTTTACTTCTTGCTGATGATTATTAGCATTTAATGGATGAAAAATAGTCTCAAACTCGCAATCTTTTGATCAAATATTCAGTAAACTTACTTTTAGTGCGTCCTGCTGCAAATTTGGTATAAATTTTCCAATCTTCTTTATGATTGTCTGGAATCTGAAAAAGTGTTTTACCTTATTCGAGCTTTTGATGATAAGAACGCCAGACTTCACTTTGGAGCTTAAAATTTCTGAGTGAGTCCTAGAAGAACCTTGGCAATGTTTCCCAGATGTGTGGGGGATCCAAAATTTGAGAATTCCTATCCTCTGATCCCATTTCATTTTGTAAAGGTCTATATCAATGTAAATTCACAAATTTGATCTTCTACGTGATGCAATGGTGAGAATTTGCAAAATTTCTTTGGGATTTAGCAATATCAGTTTCATATTTGGTACTTTGGGTGGTTATTTGGTATTAACACGAAATCTGTCGGAAATAATTCAGGTTTAAGTCTAAATCTTATATTTGATAAAAATGACAAAGTTAAACACCGTAAAAGAAAAAAACTCATAAGTCTAATGTTTCGAAGTTTTAGATTAAGAGTAGTGTCAATCTCTCGTTTGATTGGATCGAAGTCGTTTAAATTCAATCTCTTCCTAATGAACTGCAGACCAAGATGATGAAGTTTTCAAGGATTAATGATGTACATCGAAGGTGTAAGGTGAAGAAAGTTATGTGGTTTAAAAGCCTGATTAAACATGAAGATAGTACATTCCTATTGCTAAATGGAAAAAGAAGATGATGTTATCTTTACAATTTTGACTAAGTAACTCTAGCAGTTATCTGTTTCCTTGCTACAATTAGTATCTACTTCTACCCTACCTATCCATCTATCTACCTAACTCATTTATATGATAGAGAAATCTTCATCCAACCCATCTATTTCTCCTCTAAGTCTATGTTGTTGGATGATCAAAACAGAAACTGTCATTGAGAAGTCTGTTCCAGAAAGAACATCCCCTATTGGTCCCAATTCTGGGCACTGTTGCCAATCATTCATGCCCCTTGTCAAAACTGAGTTTGTTCCTCCTTCCCTTCCAACAATCACCAATGAGTATTGTCCTTCAAAGGATCTCAGAGTGGAGAATGTCTCAGCAGCATTTGCAAAATGCTTCTCCATGTAGGAAATCCGACCCCCAATCACATTCCTTTCGTAGAAATGTGTAAAGCATTCATCATCCAATTTCATCTCTTTCTCCTGCTCTGGAGAGATGATCCTGTATAATGCTGCAGACTCCACACTGCTATCTACCAGGAATCTTAGAACTGTCAGTTTAACTTGTGAATGCCGCGCTACACGGCTAGCGTAGGCAAGGGCTTCTCTATCATCTTTTCCACCAATGAATATCACTGCCACATTTACTGTTGCTTCACATTTTGTTATACCTTCAACTGATCCAAGGCCTCTATCTACTAGAATCCCAACAGAACAAGGGGCACTTCTCAGAACCTGTTCAACAAAAAAATGTGTTTGAGTGCTGTTGAAAACCTTCTGAGATTTTATCAAATTATACTTACAATCTTGTTTTTTCACTATTACTATGGTGTTCTTTATCAAGGGATGTAAGTGTAATGGTTTTAAAATTTAAGGGTCAGGGGCAAAAATGAGTGAACATACACTGTTCTTAAGAAAAGTTGGAGCTTTGTAGGAATTTCAGGCAAGTGTAACTTAATGAGAATTTGATGCTTGTTGGAACTATGCCAGAGTTAAGACAATCTTCCATTTTCTTTTTTTGTTAACAGTATCAAAGGTGTATTGAGGTTGTAGTTGTGCAGACATTGTTACCTTTCGGTTGACGTATCTGAACCCTGGATTACCACTATCCAACCTTTTATCATCACGCTGGCTCCTGTGGAATGGCAATATGATGAGGGCAATCATCAAGTCCTCTGCTAAAATGAAAATGTCTTGAGGCATGTTAGTGATTGTTGAGAGTGTCATGGTTCTTTTGAGTGTGATGCCATCATCATTGTCTGCCACATAGGCTTGGAATGAGTTGGTTACTTGGTCTCTCCTCTCCATGACTGCCCTGTCTTTCACTGTTGCTGTGTGCAATGCTTCATCCCTCTCCAATGAGTCTGATATTTCAGCAGTGAGTTCAATCATGTCAGTGACATACACCACAATGCCGGTTTCAGCAGTTCCTTTTGTGATCTCCACCAAGTTGATGGAAGCAGGGGTATTTTGAGGCCCTTGAACACACAGGAGGATCCTTAACTCACTTGAGGGGTCAAGCATTTGAAGTGCCAAACGATGAGTAGGTGCTCTTTTCTTTGCTCTTCTAATGATGCTTGCTACAATTCTTGATGCAGGTAAAGCTGTTAAAAAGGTTCCCAGTACCATCACAATGCCTGTGCTTGTACTTAGACCACCACAACCTATCTGGTAAATAGCAAAAACAACAAGATGAGCCTAGGAGCTTCAAGTAACCACCCAATGACAAACATGATTTCAGTTACTTTGTGTGTTATGACAGAAAAATGGTGTCATTATAGAAATTACTGAATTTGGAAGACTCACCACTTTTATAGCTAAGTAGATTTGCAAATGGCCCTTAGTAACAAGGAGCATTCCTATTGCAACAGATTCAGGCCAGTGAACACCAGACATGGCACCATAGATGACTACTCCAACAACTTTTCCAGCTACTGCAACAACCAAAAGCACACTGAGTCTTACCCATGTTGCAGGATGGTGTAGTTCAAACTGCCTGAAATTAGATTCATAGCCCATCCACAAGAAAAAGATGGGAAAGAAAATAGTGGTCAACATGTAGTTGATTCTGGTGATAAACCATCTGGAAACTCTACCCTCCCTGGGAACACAAAGCCCTACCAGAAAAGCACTTAAAATTGGATTATAATTATACATAGAGGTGGAGGCACACATTAAGACCATGAAGGCAATGGACAGTACCAAGTGTGGACCTTTCATGGGTCTACCCTCAGGGTTCTCATTGCTAACCCACTTCATGAGCATTGGTGACACCATGGCTGCGAACCCTACCTGCACCACCACTGCAAACGCTACATTAACAGTCCTCTTAATCTCAAACTTTGCTAGCAAATTTTGACAATATGCTGGCATTGGCACAGCTATGAACCCAATGGAAAGCATCAAACAGCACACAAAATCTGTGTGCATCCCTGCTCCAATGATGAGCTTCCCAATATCTGATTTTCCTATTTTCAGCTGGGTTATTAAACGGGTCAAGACTGGTGAGTCGGTGCTAGAAATCATTGTGGAGAAGGCTAGGGTGAACTCTAGCAGCTTGTTTTCATCTGGGAAGAATTTGAACATTGGGGTTGCAAGACCTGCCAGAACGAAGGAGCATATAATTCCTGCTACAGCAGTTTTGGTATGCCTATTTGGTTTTGCAAACAGTACATAAGGATCCATCTCTATTCCCAGGGTAAACATGTAACATGTCATTCCAAAATCAATGATGAATCCAAAAGTCAGGTTAAATTTCTCAAACAGCCTGCGTACAAACCCTATGTTCCCCACCAACATTCCCACCTGCACAACATCATCATCAAAAACAGCATCATTTGATTTTTCACATTTTCCATGATTCACATATCCATATCAATAAAACCAAACATCTACTCTATTCATTAGCTTTGGAGAAAGAAGCTCACAATTATGTCTGAAGTAATGCGTGGTTGTTTATAAGGCTTTAGTAGAAAATGTAAACCATTGCACGCAAGCACCATCCCAATATATACAACAAAGTTTTTAGCTACTTCCATTATGAGGTTACCTAACTTGTCTCCACAGATAGTTGGCTCCATGGACTTCATTGGCAAGCCAAAAGCCATTTTGACAACCCACAAAATTGCACCCTCTTTTTCTCTATCTTTCTTTTTCTTTCTTCTTCTTCTTGTTCTTCTTCTTCTTCTTCTTTGCCTTGATGACCAAGAACAACATTTTTTCTTCTTCTTAGTTTTGTTTTGTTAATGAATGATTAACACCAGTGGCTGTGATTCGTAGCTTTCTTTCAGGAGACAATAGAGACAATATAGGAGCACTCTTAGAATAACAAGGCTTATATGGCTTGTGAATTATTAACCGAACAACATGGATAAATCACAAATATTAATCCCCTCATTTAACAAATTCTTCACTATACATCTTTAAATCTCAAAAAAGTCATCTTTCTTAAAACACGTATCCCAATTGCAATTTTCTCCCTTTTATTTAATCTTTTTGTGCAAACAAAAATAATAACATTAACCAAATTAATTTGAACACAGTCAGTCTACAAATATTCTTTTTTTTTTTTTTTACATTTTTTCTCT
>Ga0099823_1004953_pt1 | contig 13164 bp, 4 predicted proteins | sample CowpearedBW_FD_76831 | JGI IMG/M metagenome (GOLD analysis project Ga0099823, IMG submission 76831) | Root nodule microbial communities of legume samples collected from California, USA - Cow pea red BW | ecosystem: Host-associated > Plants > Roots > Nodule | place: USA: California | collected... | reverse complement strand
TTCGTATTCCCAGCCAAACCATACCAACTCATTATTCTCGAACCTTGGATATGGAACTCCAACTCATATTATTATCATGCCACATTGGTACCAACTCTTTCATATCTCATGTCGAACTCATACTAAACTCATCATTTCAATGCCATGATTCTTCTCATACAATTATCATACTCACATCATGTTACAACTCACAAATCACGACTCATACACCATCCCATTTAGTTCAGATGCCAAGTTCCCACAATACCCATCATTCACCATTCATGAATCATATCACGCATACATATCAATCCACTATATATATTTCTCATCATAACAATCATACCCAAACAAATATCAATCATCCAAGAGCAATAAAACAGCTAAACAGTGCACTGTCTCGCCCAGCCCCTCGCTTAAGTTGAAGGGTCTCGCTTAGGCGAGAAGCTCTCACTCAGGCGAGCCCCTTCGCCTAGGCGAGGGCTCGAAAAGGGGAACAGTAGCCTCATGCAGGATCTCGCTTAGGCGAGACCCCTCTCGTTTGGGCGCGATGCTTGCTCGCTCAAGAGCAACGTGAGTCGCCTGAGCGACCGCCCGTGTGAAACATCTTGGGCGAGCCTCTGTTGATCTCGCCTAGGCGAGACAGGCTCGCTTGGGCGAGAAAACCAGAGTTCACCACTGTTCTCTCGTGCATTACCACTCAACAAATCACCAATGGCTCAAAATTATCATACTCAAGTTCATATCAACATACTAAACATATTTAGACGGCAAAACAGAGGCGAACACAGTATCACTCAAAAGAAAGGGCGAACCCTAGCTTCCCGTAACTGAAAAACAAGCTAGTGGAACGCTCTAACACGCACACCGTGAACACAACTGTCCCTAGGATGGTCAACAAGGTGGAGTAGGAACTGGTGTGAGTTAGCTCGAAGAAGACCTAGAGCAAACCTTAGCAGAGCGTTCTGTGAGAGGGAAGTAAGGTGACGGCTGATTTTTCTGAAAGAGTGAAAGTGAAAATGTTAGGACAGACTAGGGTTCAACTTTATACTTTGGGCCAACTTTTAGACCCATTAGATTTCGGGGCAGCCCTTCTCGTTAAAGACATAAAAGAATAGGGCCTTACAAGGACTGAGCTTTATATTTTTCCAATAATATTAATAAATAGGATATCAATTAAAAATGTAAACTTTAGGAATTCATGTTTAACCTGTTGAATAAGAAAATATTCGTAATCGTTTGGCAGCATAAAGTGAGAATCCCGAATTAATTACAACCGGGTTACTAATTGTGTAATGGTTTTAAAACATTTTATACCTTCGTTCAAATACAAATCATTAAGCCTATAAAATATTACTCTAAAAAAATCTATAAAGTAATTATATATAAATCAGTAAGTTTATTATATTGTACAATAATTCGTAGTTTTTTTTTTATCATGATAATTAGTGCTATAGTTGCAGAAGAAATCTTCTAAAATCAACAGCATTATCATAACTTTCTTTTTCGTGTGCTAATAAATTTAAATTAGAATAATGGTGAGAATCAATGAGGTGTTATGACAAAATAACCATTGTAGCTAAAGCAATTGAATCCCAACAGCGACAGTTTTAGAATAATAAAGGATCGTTCCATAATGAGCGTTTGAATTTCAATCTGATTGTTCTTTTGCGTCTGGTGTAGAAAACCCAGAACCATACACGAATCTTGAAGAAGAAGGATTGATCATCATCACGTTCAAAAACTTCCATAGTTGGGTGAGTATATGTGACATTTCTTTATTCTTTTCTTTATTTGGAGTACTTATTTGAATCTTTTCTCTGGTATTTTGCTCTATCTATTCAAGAATAGTTATCAAGACTTCACCTAAAAGCATTCAAATATTTTGAACTGCAAGTTGTCTTTGCTTATCATTCTCTATCTTTTCATGCAAGGAGATTTTTTATAAAAGTAGAAAGGTTTGACTAAGAAAGAAACCATCTTGAACACAAGCACACCGTATTTTGGAAGCTAATCTTTGTAGAACCAAACCTTGAAATAGTTCCTTCTATTCCGTATTTGAATTTCTTGCTGCCATAAATAAGAAAGTTGAAACTTGAATTGGCTGCAGAATCAGATATGAGAAAGAAGCTTGATGGTTTTAACGTGTTTAGCAATGGGGAAACTGAAGATATAAAGGAAGCACATATAGAAAAAAAGGACCTGCAGTCTTTAAAATCTAAGCTGAAGTATGATTTGAGAAAGAGTTTGGCATGGGATAGTGCCTTTTCCACAAGTTCTGGTATCATTCATATTCCAGTGGAAATGTATTCAAATAATTTCATTGTTTTCACATTCATCACCTCATTCATCCTCAGGAATTCTAGAACTGGAGGAGTTGTTCAGTACTTCAAATTCATTACAAACTGAGAATGGTTATGAGATGTTGAGACCTGAACAGGATCATCATTTGTATTTCAACAATCTGAAACCTGAAATTAAAACTGTAACTGATGGATTCAATTTAAGGAAGAGTTTAGCTTGGGACAGTGCTTTTTTCACAAGTGAAGGTGTGTTTGATATGATTTATATATCAACCTTTTACTTCTTGTTGTTAAGTGTGTGTTCTTGATGTTTATACTTTTGGACTTTGGTTTATCAGGAATTTTAAATCATGAGGAGTTATCGCTTCTAAACAAAGGGCATAAGAAATCCGAAATGGGTATGCTTCCTCAAATAGAAGAACTAAGGATCTCATCCGAGTCAAATCGTACTATTGACAACGACGGATCATCATCAACAAGCCAAGAGATTTCGGTGCAGCATCAATCATCGAACACGGTTGATTCAGGTTGCAGAAACATTCAAAATGTTTTTTGTAAGTACGAGACTTTTATGTCATTAACCTTTTGTTAAAGAAAGGTTGTTTATATATTCTGCATATTTAGTAGGCTGTATATGGAAGCAACTTCCATTCTTGCATATGGGTTTTGTCAAAAATACTTTTTTTCCCTTTCTGCATTAGACAATATTGTTTTATTTGGTAATCGTCACTGTTTTTTTTTCTTTTTTGGCTCTTCATCTATCCTTTATATTACTTTTATGTTTTATCACATTTGATAGTAACTATAAATATTATTATATGAAAAACAAATACTCGTGGATGATTCATGCATTCCACTTTTACTCAATTATATTACTTCTTTTGGTTACTTTCAGCAACAAAAAGGATGGATGTGGATTCTGTCCCCAAATTGAAGGTTCGTTCTTTCACTAATATTATTTGTGTGAAGGACGGTTTTATCAGTTCATGCAAATACTTGCAAAGGGAATAGAGATAAATTTTTTTTTTTATTAACTTCTCATGTTCTACACGAGTAAAAATTTCTCTGAAAAAAAAGACAAATAAATTGAAATAAAACTGTAAATTTTAGAGATATTTTTGCCGAATAAAGATATTGGAACATTTTAATTTTAATAATCTCCTATTTATAATTCACCTTCAAGTTGGGAAATTATTTTCATCTTAATTATAAGATAATAACTATATGAATCGACGAAGTTTCTTACTGAAGTCTTATGAGTTGTGACTACCAAACTCATGTCAAAATTATCTTTCACGGAAAACGTGTCAATTTAAATATGTTTATTCGACCTTGTTGTACCAGATTATGAACAATGCTCATGATTATCTTATTATCATAAGTACAACTCTATAGGAATGTCAATTTTTATTTTAAGATCATCTAATATTATTTTTATCTTAAATCCTTCAAATACACTTTGAGCAACCCCTTAAAATTCAGTTTCTAACGAGATACTCTATCTTAATTTTAACTCTTCCAAGTGATCAAATTGTCTTTCAGAAACATGTTATACTCAGCTAAATCAAGCATACCATGCTCACTAAGGTTTTATACTGACAAATGACAATGAATTATTAGAAGTAATCACATGATGAATTCAGTTTGTTAATGGATGGAAAGATAAAAGGAATTAGCCTCTGTCTATATATTATGATATTATTATTTATTCTAACTTATATACAATATTCAACACTGCATTAAAAACATTGATCGCACGAATAAGAGAATTTGGATTCTTTTGTTGAATTTTTTTTGCTGTTATTCTGGTGTCTTTATTAGTCACAAAACTGACATATTTCTACTTGTGAAAGTTTTCTTCTCCAAGTGGAAGATCTGATCTCTCATCACATCTAAAGCCACCAAAGATACAAAGTCGAGTTAGAAGAAATACCCCAATAACTCCCACCAAAAGAATTCCTATGTTTCCAAATGAAGTGAAAGAGGGAAACAAAACTCTCAAAGCAAGTGGTAGGTTTCTAAACACAAGACAACCATAATTATTTTCTTACTATCCTTCATTCTGTGGAATTTAAAGCAAGGACTATTGATTGCAGGAAAGTGTTGTCACCTATCTTATTCATCTGTTGGAAAGAACTTTTGTTGCATATCACCTTTAGTATCCATTGATTGGTTCTCTTCTGCATCATCAGTGACTGAAAGCGTTGGTTCACATGTTTCATTTCATGCTTCGAGAACTGAGAAGCCTTCTGGTCTCCGAATGCCATCACCCAATATTGGATATTTTGATATGGTTAGTTGTACATGAATGAATCCCTTTTGGATTTTGATTTGAGTCGAAGTAAATAGAATTTTCCATTTTGTTTTTGCAGGATAATAATTTGCTGGTGTCTACAAGGGCTGTCTCGGAGATTCAAAGTGGACAAATGTTGAAAGATGCAAGAAATTCAAGGACTTGTACATGGAAAACTAGAGACGCCAATACCTCAAGAATTACGAAGTTTGGTCGTAGTGCAGTTTCAAAAGATGGTGAGGTTAAGGATTATTTGACAAAAGATGAGAAAATGATTAACTCGAGAGCACATGAACATGCGTTTGAAAGGAAAACATGCGCAAAAGTGGACAAGAGAGGCGTGGGGAATAAAATATCAAGAGAAAGAGAAGAACAATCTTGCCTAAAGAGCAAGGCTTTGGCTGAAAGAACACATCGGAGTAAATACTCTCTACACAGGAAATGATCGATGCGTTTAAACTTCACGAAAGTGAGAAGGGAAATTTTATTGATTTTCAAAACATAATCAAAGAACAAGTCAAGAACACTTAGTGAAAAAGCATTGGATTCAAATAACAATAATGAGAAACAGATGTTAACAAAACACTGTTGTATTTGTTGTTTTTTAAAGGGAGAAGAGATTTTCTCTAATTATGTGCATATTTGAGATTACTTTTTATTCGTTTGTCACAAAAATACAATATATGTATAAACACTTCAAAAAGAATTATTAATGGGGAAAATTTTATAGGTAATAGTAATATTTCGCGTGTAAAAGAAAATAATTTCTAATATGAAAGCAACGGTTAATTTTATCTAACAAATTAAAAACATTTATCCATAATTAATGAAAATTAAAATTTGTCGATAATTATCACCGATTATAAATTCATCTATAATTATCTATTGGTAATTATTGCTCCTCTCCCTGCACAAAACTTGTTGACCATTTTGTCGATAAATTTCGAAAAAAATTAAGTATCGACGAATTTTAGCGATAAAATTTACCAACGATAATTATTAAAGACAAGAACTTTGATGTCATTTTATCTATAATAATTATTATAAGATCCAAGAAAAATAATTAGTTTTAGTAGAATAAATGAGTACAGTGAAGTTTTTATTAATATTATTAGAGTGATTTATAATTAAATGGTTTTGTAGTTCTGATGCCTAGAGCTTGTTAATAAAGGAGGTCTTAAGTTCAATTCCCAACTATCGGGCCAAAAGTAAAGACGGGTTGGGCAAGGCTAAAGGCGAGGCAATCCGGTAAGAGCAATAGTTGGTGCACGTCGTCGTTGAGCAAAGGTGGTAGGTCGTCCTAGGACAAAGGTAGAGACGAACTGGATCGGGCCAAAGGTTGAGATTGTCTAACGGTTAAGATAGTCCAGTTTGGGCCAACGATCGATACGAGCCTTGCCAGAACAAAGGTTAAGGTGTGCAAATCCAGGTCGAAGTTCAAGACAGGTCGACTTGAGCTAAGCTAAGCTAACCATCGAGTCGATCCGAGTCGAACCGAAGAACAAGACGAGCCGATCCGGGATGAAGATCGAGATGTCATGCCCCAAGCGAAGGTTGAGACAATGTAGGTCAGGTTAATGGTTGAGATGGGTCGATCCAAAATGAAGGCTATGATGGGCGGACTTGGATCGATGTTCGAGAGGAGCTAAACAGGGCTAAGGTGGTTCAAGCATTGAGTCAAGTCAAGATGGGTTATCCCAAGCCAAAGATCGAGACGAACGAGCCTAGGCTGAAGCTTGAGATGGGCCAACCCAAGCCAAAGTTTAAGAATGACCAGGCCTGGCCGAAACAAGCACTTGTTGAGATGATCCAGGTGATCGAGGTCGTACCCGAACAAATAAAATAGTTTAAATATAGTACTCAGGAGCTAACTCATGGTCGTCTCCCAATGACCAATACTATCATTCAAAGGTTCCAAACACAACAAAGAGAGAGGGTTGTAGTTCAAACCGTAGTTCGAAACAAGAACAAAATTCAATAAAATAGTGATTAAAACTTGTTGACTCCTTGATTCAAATGCAATTTCACTTATCATTGGTTGAAAAATTAGTGATCTGTTAGGTTAACTCTTAATCCACTCGTTTTTAATCAACTAAGCGAAGATTAACAAAGTTTCATTATCCATCCAAGCAACGCACACATCAATTAATCCCACTCATAGAATAAGCAATCCATATTCATTAAGCATGAATACAAACTTACTTAACCATGAAAAAAACCCATTGCATCTTAAGCATACAAAGATTTCAAAATACCCAAGGAGATTAATTGATGAAAAGAAACCCATAGCATAAAACAATACCAAATTATTGAACCAAAAACCTCAAAGCTTATTCTTTTTTGGGAATCAACTACAAGGTCAACTCTCCTTGGAAATGGATTCCAAACAGAATATAACCAAAATGAAATACATCATTCAATGAACAAAGGAGAAGAAAACTCGAACCAAAAGAGTTGAAAATGGGAATTAGATGAGCTAAAACAAAAATCCCTAGTTGGGTGTTCTTCAAAATGCAGCAAAAACGAATTTCAGTAGCTATGACTCCAAAAATGTGAGAAGAAGAGACAAACTCTAAAATAAGGGTTCTGCTACCTACAACCCTAAACCCCAACGAAATCCCATCACCACACTATGTTCATTATTATAAAAATGTCATTATGGGAATCATAATTACAAAATTGCCATTAGACTAAAATAAACAGTGGCCCATCCTCAAATTTCCATTGGGTTAAAATAAACACTCGCACTAATGTGTTGTGCAGATGTGACACTCTTTCTCTTCATCATAAAATTAATTTCCAAGCCAAAAAATGCTTCACGAAAAAACTGCATAATAATTTAGAAACAAAAATTAGACTAAGCAAATCCCAATTAATTAAAATTTGAATTAGTGGTCCAATGAAGCCCAATAAATGAGAACACACTAACAATAGCAATTAATTACTAAACATCCATCAAGATGGATACAAAAAGGTAAAAAATAGAGGAAAATAATGATTCATCACCAGTTTGGGTCAAAGGTTGAGACGGGTAGGGACAGGCTAACGGTCGTGATGGAGTGGCCCAAAATGAAGGTTACGGCGGATTGACTTAGGTCGAAGTTTGAGATGGGGCGACCAAGGTGGAACTAGGCTAAATGTTGAGTCAAGCCAAGTTGTGATCGAGACGTGTCGACTAGGCCCAAGATCTAAAGAAAATGGCCTAGGTCGAAAGTCGAGATGGGTCGTACTAATCTATAGTTCGAGATGGGCCGCGTCAAGCCATTGGTCGAGACGATCATGGTCGAGCGAACGGTTAAGATAAGTTGACTTCACGAAGGTTGACATGGGTCATTCTCACGCAAATGTAGACACGGACTGAAGATCAGGATGGTCTGGGTTGGGACCACAGTCAAGACGGGCCGACTTGGAATGAAGATTGAGGTGGGGTTCTCGGGACCTAGATTAAGTTAGATTAAATGGTCGAGTTTGGCCAAGATTTGCAAAAGATTTAGACGAGTCTACCCAAGCCAAAGATCGAGACGAATTGGCTTGTTGAATGTTTAGACGGGTTATCTTGGGCCGAAGGCGTTCTTTACTGAACTACAAGATTGATGTTAATAATGGAACATGACTAATAACGATGTCGTTGACACGATCAAATTTCCATTACTTAACTATAGTAACTTAAGTATTGCCAAGTTAGTAGTGAACAAACAAGAGAGGGTTAAGCTAACCTTGAGTCATCTCCCAACAAACACAAAATTGATTTTCAATATCTGATTCTTATAATGCAATTAAAACTATACGAATGATATGCAAAAAGTATCAAGAAGAATTTGAGAATAAATGAAACCGCTAATTAAAAAAATATTAAAAAAAATTATAGTAAAACAGGATAATTTCACTATTTTCAAAATAGATTCATCACCGGTTATCTAAAGATTATTGTTAAATTAATTATTGTTGTAGATTTACAAATGAATAAATCTAAAGTCTAAATTCATTTGTTGGCGTGCTCACTTTTAACCAAAGTAAAGTCTCAATTAAGAGTGAGAACTTTTAGATTATCCATAGTAAACTCAACTAATGTACATCTCAATCAAATTTTATTATGTCTAATCATGTCTATTCCTTTGTTTCCTCACCAAATAAAAAACTTAATTGATCAAAGTAAAGTCTTGACTAATTTTAATTAAAGTGATTACCTTTAATCAAAATAAAGTATCAATTATTGATAAAAACTTATTTAATCACATGATAGTTTCTAAATAAAATCAAGTAAAGTCTCAATTGAATTTAAAAATCCTTCAACTCATATGATTAGCATGCATATAGATTTGAAATCATTATTTTCTATTGGATTAAGAATCAAAGGACATAGATAAATGAAAACCATAACAATAATCAAAAGAACAAAAAAACTATTTTATTTTAACTTCAAAATCCATAATAAAATTACAGTTGAACCAACCTTAAAAGTTTAGCCCCCTGTGGATTGGATGAAATACATGAAAAATGATGAATAAGAAAAAAAAGGATGGAAAAATAGAGATGTGGTGGATGGTAGCTGCCTAAATTAGAGAGTTGCCAAGTGTCTTTCTTTTGCTCCCTTGGTTCTCTTTACTTAGGCCTTGATTGGACTTGAATCTTATTTTTTTTGTTGCTGAAATCTTTTATCTTTTGATATAATTATTTTGGCCTTAATGGTGGATGAATATGAATGATGATGAAGGCACTGCTCGCATTGTGGTTTGCGTTTCTAGTGGATTCTCTACGCGTGGATGGAGGTGCTGTAATGGAAGCGCGAAGGTGGCTTCAAGGAGGAATGGTTCAGGTGCTTCATTTTCGAATTTTTTCACGTTACAGTGGTGATGGTGGTGCAGGTGCTAATGTGTAAAGATGATGTCATGAATCTCAGGTTCGTGGTGAGTTTGTTGGTTGCGTCAAGTCTACTCGCGGTGGATTCTGATTTGGTTTGATGTGCAGGTACGAAGGTTGCACGAGTTGGACACGTGAAGATGCGCATAGTACTCACGTTTAGGGTTTGTGAACTGTAGTGATGAAGATGGTGGAACTTGTGGGATCATTGAACGACAAAGTAGTGGTGGTTGAGACACAACTTCAAATGGTCTTTGTGAAAGCTTGCATGGCAGCTGCCATGGTTGATGGTTGTAGGTGGTTGTTTTAGTGGTGGCCCAGGCACAAGAATGGTGGAACGACGTTGATGGTTGTGGAGCGCGGTGGCTTTTGGTTTTGTTCAGGTGATGACGTGGCTATTGACGACGGCGGTAAAAGCTTGGTGAAGATGGAGGCTAGGGTTTCTGATTTGGGCGAAGGTTGAAGATGATGACATGGCAACATTTGATTGGGTGATTTTTGAGTGCTTGGATGCTGACACGTGTCATGTTCAGGCTGGTCAGTTTAATTAGTGGAGGATTGTCACATGGCATGATCTACTTGAGTTGAGTTTAAGAAATAGAAGGGAAGAAAATAAACAAAGGTAGGGGTGTAGAAGTAGGTTTTGAGTGGCCATCAAAAAATGGTGGTGCATAACTAAAAACCAGGGATGCATTTAGCTCTTTGAATTATTTCTCAAAAAATTTCAATTCCATACTTTTAATTACCCAAATTAAATTTCAACTGCATTAATAAATGTTAGAATATCCAATAATATTTTATGCGACTAAAATAACTTTTTAATCTATTTTTATCTCACGAACTCAATAAGCCCAATTATCAAAAATCCTGATTAAATCAATCCTTAAGCACAAAAATTCAATTAAATACCCAAAATTAAACATTAAATAAGGGCAAAAATATGAACTCATCACACCGCCACACTTATCCTTTTGCACTCCTGGCAAAATTGAGTAATTTCAATACTTTGTTCTAGGGTATTTTATTTCATATTTACACTGGATCAAAGGAATGAACATCATTGGAAACAAGTCAATCTCCTAGAAATCAAGTTACCATGTACAAACGGAAATATTCCATTTTTCACACGTGAGTTAATATTTTAAATATACATGAAAATTAAATATGAAAGATATCACTCAAGATTAAAATGTATATTTTGTCAAAATTCACTCAAGTGCTTTAGCTTGTGTTTTCACTCAAAATACTCATGTAAGTAAACACATGATATTTAACAAGACTCTCTAATATTCACAAACTCTTAGAAAACATGCAGCAAAAGATCACGAAGTCTTTTCAAAAGTTGTAATGGGGCTAAGGCGAAGGTAGGAAAATTTTTCAAGATTTTTGTGTTTTTGAAATATAAATATAGAAAGAATAGTGGAGCATAATTTCAAAAACAACTCTTTTTCATTTCTTGCTCTTTCTGATAAAGGAATTATTTTTCTATATTTTTTTTCAAAACTCTTTCATCACTTTTGTTTTCTTCATTTTTTCCATTTTCATTATTTTGTGGGCAAGATACTCATCCCCACACTTTATTCCTTAACCTATCCTAACATAATCCATTAGCTCCTTTTTTAGTCATAAGCTAAGGAGAAACATGATCTTTTCCTTTTTAAGGGTTTACATTGGACTTAAAACAAGTAGCTAAAAATAAGAATGCCTCCATCGTATGAAATCATACATATTCACGAAGTTGCAAAACAAAAGAATCAAGTTAAACATTTGAGAATAAATAAGCATGAGCAAGTCACTTAATAAAAATAGGAATGACAAATAGAGGTCCATCCTTTACCTTAAAGCTCAAATCACTAGGTCAAAACTCTTTCACAAAAGATTTAATCTAATAATTCTGAAATCAATTCAATTAGCAAATCATAGAAACAATCCATTCATATCAACACGACTTATATTTCTCTAGAATTATGATTGTCCCATGCAAATATGTTTATTGAAAACAGGAATTTAAAAAAAAATGCAAACAAAACAAATAGAAAACAAAAACAAAATCAACATAGGAAACAAAAATACATTGTTTCCCCACACCCCCACACTTAATCCATGCATTGTCCTCAATATATTCAATATATCTAGAATGCAAAGAAAAAATATGAAGGGTATTTAATTTCTCAAGGCCAGTGGCGGAGCTTTATTGTGGTAGGGAAGGGCCATGCCCCTCCTTAATTTTTAATTTTTTTATATTATATATATATATATATATATACATATTAATTTTTTTCATTTTTTAAATTATATGCAACATATATTAAAAATTGATAGAATTTAAATTAGGTATCTTTCTTTTTATTTTATAAGACATAATATTTAATGTTAATAAATAATAAAACATAAAATCAAATGTAACGAAGAATAAAAATATTTATTAAGATATTTTTTATTTTCTTTCTCATTTTATTTTTAAGTTTTTCACAACTTATTATGATTTCACACTCTCACATGTTTTTTATCTGTTTTGAAAAAAAAAAGTTAAATACAAATTTATTATTTTTGCTTTCATTTCTCATTTGTTTTTTTTCATTCATGAAGAAAAAAGGTAATTATCTTGTATCACTTAATACTAAAATATTTGTTCAATAGTTAACATTATTATTTACCACATGAGCCTTATATTCATTTTTTTTATGATTATGGGAGAAAAAAGATTGTACTATGTGTTTTTTCATAACTATCTTTTAATTGAAACTTGATTGTCATTGATTTTTTTTCTTTTATACTCTTAATTTTTTATTTGTTAATTAAATTATGATAAATTATTTTTTAATCTTAAACTTAAAAAAGAAATAGATATATTGATGAAGAATAAAAGAATATATTTATTTTTAAAGTGATAAAAATAAAGTTTTTCGTGATGATGAAAACAATTCAAATTCAATATCTAATCGTTACGTATCCTGAATCATGATACAAATGATCATATTGTTCAATTAGAGGAACATGCTTTATATTAATTCTTTTGAACGTGTTTATATTTACATTAAAAAATAAATAGTTGAAAATTTTAGTTTTGATTCAATTATTGATGAGTTTAAAAATCTGAAAGAACGAAGAACAATCTTTTGTATATGTGTGATTTCTTGTATAGGTATGGTTATACTAAGTTATTTATTTACTTATATTTTTATTTTTATTGTATTAATGACAATAATTAAAATATATAAATTTTGAATTTTGAGTATATTATTTTGTCTCCTCCAAAATTATTGATCAATGTCCGCAACTGTATACATATCAAGGAAGAAGATTAATCTGATTATTTAGACTTCTCTTTAATTAAAAATATGAGATGTGACTAACAATTTTCATTAATTAAGCTTATAAGCAAGGGTGGAAACTTGGAATAGTGTTTCTTTAACTTGTACTTAGTTTTTTTGACCCAATTAAAATAAACAAGAAAAACATTAAGTTGGTGTCACTTTCAGATAGGAAATATTATTTTAACCTACGGAGAAGTTGGTGAAGCCTTTACTTGTATCACCTTAGGGACCAACTTCTTCAATAGTTATTAAATTCTGTATATAGTTTTTCTTATTATCATTATTGCAAATATATTATGCCCTATTGTATCAACCTTTTTATTGTCATTTCATTTTAATGAATTAAAACTTAATATTTTTATTAATTTTAATATATATATATATATATATATATATATATATTTTTTTCTAT
>Ga0099823_1004951_pt1 | contig 13165 bp, 6 predicted proteins | sample CowpearedBW_FD_76831 | JGI IMG/M metagenome (GOLD analysis project Ga0099823, IMG submission 76831) | Root nodule microbial communities of legume samples collected from California, USA - Cow pea red BW | ecosystem: Host-associated > Plants > Roots > Nodule | place: USA: California | collected... | reverse complement strand
GCTTTTCCAAAGTAAAGCAAGCTCCCTTTTCCAAGAAGGATCAACTTGTCAAATTTGTGAAAGAGTCTGCTTGATGGTTGGTGAATTGTCGTCACCACTGTTTTACCAGCCTACAATTGCAATTAACAAGCTAGTGATAAAGGTTTAGTCATGGCTAAGATATCTTGCAGGTTCATCACCAAAGCATAAACTTAATGGTTCATGCATGTAAATAAATAAATACACTCAAAAGATCTTAAACTAAAGAGGGTCTGCCAGTATTTCTCATGAGATATTAGGTGTGGTCTAAAATCTTAGGATATGATATATATAACAAATACCTCTGCTATGTCTTGTAGCATCTGAACGATCCTCAAGGCTGTTGTGGAATCCAAACCAGATGTTGGTTCATCAAGAAAAAGAAGAGAAGGGTTGATTATGATCTCATTTCCAATACAAACTCTCTTCCTCTCACCACCAGATACTCCACGCACAAAGGAACCTCCAATCATAGTGTCTTGGCACCTTTTTCATACATAAAATATAAACTATTGGCTTCCATATTTAAGTACCAATAACATGTAAAATGGTTATACTACTCTACTCTTCAGTCCTTGCCATGACTTTCTCTATCAATGTGACTTTGTGCTCATAATAATTTAGACATTCATTGTTAAGGATGGAATGGAACCATTTACCTCTCCAAGCCAAGCTCATAGATTACATCCAAAGCTCGTTTTTCCTTCTGCTCCTTTGTGAATGTCTTTGGAAGCCTTAGCCTGGCTGCGTATGTCAAAGTCTCTTTCACAGTTAAGTGAGGAAACAGAACATCATCTTGTGTCACAAATCCTATCCTGCCACATGTTATATATGATAAGTTGGTTAACTCTTAGAATAATTACCTTAAAGATAATTTCTTTAGTTTAATTTTAAGTACCCTATTAATTTTCACTTTTGAACATGTTTGTTGCAGATGCACTTAGTAAGATGGTGGTCTCCACCATATAAGAGTAAATCTGGCTATTATAGTTCTATGTTTTACCTGCTCTTAAGGAACTTAGAGTATGGTTGATCATTGTAAGTGATAGATCCACCACTTATAGGATGGCATAACCTGCCTCCAAGAAGGTTTAAAAGGGTTGTTTTTCCACTTCCTGAGGGACCCATCAATGCCAAAACTTCCCCTGGATTTACAGAACCAGTTATCCCATTCAAGATATCCTTCTCCTCAGTTGTTGTCATGCCTTTGATCACTACCTTGTAGCTCACATCTGTGAACTGCACATTCCACAGTAAGAACAAAACTCATTATATGTGTGTGTTCCCTGACTAACACATCATCACAACTATGCTCAATGCACCACAATATATACATAGCCGTGTTATAAAGCTCAAGATATAGTTAAGTAAGTAGTACTGCTAATTTATTTGTCTGGTTAACTTGAAGAAGGGGTAGCACTGTGCATTGATGCTGCATGAAATGAAACTTAGTACAAGACTGAACCTGATGATCATGCTATATAAGCCATGTTCTATTGGTTAAGTTGATTGTTAAAGGAAGCTTGATTCATGCCTGGTGAAATACACAGGACCAGATCAAAGTCATGTTCTATTATTAATGAATAGAAACTTAGTTTGAAGCTTTGAATCCTGGCAGAGGTTGGTGTAGAGATGGAAACATTTATACAAGTAATAAATGTGCATTACCTTGAGAAATATGGGTAGAGTAGGTTCCGTTTGAAACTTTGTCCTAGGTCCAGCTTCGATATCTTCAGCTGCAACACACATAGTTAACAACCCTTTTTAAAAAGAAGCTCCTTCAGTCAGAAGGCAACACCAGGCATGCAACTGTTACAGTTTCACCTCTAAAGAAATGAATAAAAATGGTTGTTCTTGATCTTGACCAAGTGTGTGGTGGTGGTGTTATCATGAGAGGGTAAATATCTTTAAAGTGATTCGGAATATAAACTATGCATGGATGCTTCTCATGTCAGCATGTCAGTGACACTACATGATCCATTAAAAGGGTGCAACATTTGCTGGTGATGAAAACTCATGTGGGGTAGCATGGACCATGATTAGGCACTGACATGAACCAGTGAAGTTGCATCCTCATGGTGGTGAAAGTGAAAAAGTCAACCTGAATTTAATCGAGGGACCCAAACATGAGGCAATTTGCTCTCCCAGAAAAAAGGAAGAAGGGGAAAAAAACACAGAAAGAGACAGATTCACTTGTGTGTGGAGCCACAGGTACGACATAATTAACAGCTAAATTGTCTTTCAAAGACATTAGTCAACAAAATGTGTCATGTTCCCCGCATAATAGTACCTCAAGAAAAAAAATGTTTGAAACTTTATATGAGAGGATGTAACATGGAAAAAGAAACCAAAAACTTGAGTTTGAAGTTTCTCCAATAAAATGAAAAGCCACCCCATGAATCACATCAGAAAACTGTGCATGCATGAATATATGACAAGATAATTAGTACAATATATAACTGAACTTACTTTGTACTTTCATCTTCCATAAATATGCTTCTAATAATCTCATAACAATAATTAAGCTTACTTTGTACCTTTGTCCATCTTTAATAACCCATTTTATTGATAAAAAAATATTATTTATTACGATCACAAAAGTTTAGATACTAATTTACAAAATAAAAAAATATATTATTTATTAAAATAGTTATTGTAATGAATAAAAAAATTATAATTGATTAATAATTAATTAAAAACTACCTTTTTATAGCTAAAATCATTATAGTTAATATTTAGCGACCAATTTATAAATTTATTTTTGTGATAGTCAAAATCTTGATAATTAAACTTTAGTTGTTAATTTAAAAATCAATTATAATTCTTTATTTATAATAATAATTATTTTAATAATTAATAATTTTATTTTATAAATTAGTATCTAAATTAATTATTATATAATTATTAATTTTTAGTCAATAAAATTGGTTACTAATAACAAAGGCGTATTTAGGTGATAAAATTATCAAGTTTAATTTTTCTCGTACACTTGTATAAACTTATTTTACTGTCACCGTCAATTTATATATAAGTTTTTACTCTTGCACTTTTTATAGGGTTTTGTTAGCATGAGTTTGACCAATATTAAACAATTTTGTTTTTTTAAATTACGTATATCAAATTTCACGTAATTAATATTTTATTTAGCCACTTTTATTTATACTCAATATATTGTACACAAAAAAAAAGCAGACCAATGAAATACCAATTGGTTTTTCTTTTCACAAAATTGATCCATTATACAGAAAATCCAATTCAATGATTGAATTGGTTTGTTTATCTAAAAAAAAGTCATCAAACGACATAATTAGTGTAAATGGATGATGTTAATCAATGTTTAATATAAGTATAAAGGTTAGCAATGTGACAAGAAAAAAAGAAATATTGATATGTGTCTGAAAATGATGATGAAATTATTAATGAGAAGAAGTATGATTGGTGTAATGAAAGAGACAGTTATGTGGGGCCCACTAGAGTGCGTTGGGTTTGTTTGGATCGTGAATCACGGGCTTTGTGGTTAGAAGTGGTTGCTTAGATTGGACCCATCTTTCAGATCTACCACAACCTATTTCATGGTAAATCTATCCAATTTTATTTTTATTATTACATGCTTTTTAATTCATAAGTTTTTATAAGAAAAATACGAAAAATAAATTGATTTTTTTTTTCAAAATTATACATCGTTCAAGATAGTATCGTTATGAGAAAAGGACAATTTAACAATATAGAATCACATCTCTTAATAATAGTATGCTTTTTGAGGATATAAAAAATAAATTAAAATAAACACAAACAATACGATAAACGACACCAGAAACTCATGCAATAAAAATATTATATTTAGATAATTCAAATTTATTTCTAAAAAAATTACGATTAATACAAATAGACATATTTTTATACCAAAAATAATAATTTTAATTTAAAAATATTAATTCTCTTTTTAAAAGTGCTCACAAAATTTGTTTTCTAATCTCATCATATTTAATCATAATAATTAAAGAAAGTTCATACTGATAATAATTAAAGAAAGTTTCATATTAAAAATTTAAATATTTTTTTTCTATAAACTAAAATCAAATTATATATATATATATATATATATTAAAAAAAATTATAGAAAACATCCAAAAATAATTTATATATTAACAACACAAATTAATTTTAGCTTGTAAAAGATCTTTTTTTTTCCTTTATTTATTTCTACTTAAAGATGAGTGTTTTCAAATAAACCCTATTGTGTAAACTTTAATTGTATTATATTTTTAAGTATGATATTGTTTCACTCGCTTTTTATTTTAAGAGAATCAACTTTTATATATATATATATATATATATATATATATATATATATAAATCTTACACATTTTTGACACCATTTTTAATTTTAAAACTTTAAGACACCATTTTTAATTTTAAAACTTTAAGATAATGATGTTATGAATTTTTATTTTATATAATATTTAATTTTATCTATTCTATATCTAATATAAAACTTTTTGATTCACATATTAACTATTTTCGAGAAATGTGATTTTACTGTAAAAAAGGTCGGTTATTGGAAGCATAGGTATGAGTGGTGCTTAGCCACATGGTGTGGATTACGGAAAGGTACCAATAGGGATTGTACTTGTTTGGATAATATAGCAGTTAACAGGAAAGTGATGAGATTTTGAGATTTTAACTTTTCACATGTACTTCACTTTCTGTTCTCTTTGCCCTACCCAAAAGGTCGTTCTGATAAATGCAGATGCTTCTGCATTATTATTTATCACAAAAAGGAAATCTACTCTCAGATCTCTAAATTCAATCTGCATCACACAACACACCATCTATGTTCTGTGGTTACTATAGCTGCACGACACAAACCTAAACCAGAGGTATATAATATAAAATTGTTCTTTCAATTTAACTTTATGCAGACATGTTCTTAATTTTACAAATGGAAAATGATTTGAATTGTTATTGTAATTATTTATTTATTTATCCATTGAATATAAAAAATAAAAAGTGACATCATTTTCAACTACCTAAGAGTTCAGCATCATTGAATGATTGACTCCAGAAGGATCAACCTAGACAACAAAAAAAGCTGAATTCATTTCATTTGGTTTTTATTTATTATATACTTTACATAAATAAGTATTAAATTAAGAAAAAAGATGTTCTTAGATTACCCTTTATTAAAACATGATATAAAACATAAGATAAAATAAAAATGTAACTTGAATCATGGTTTTGAAAGAACATTGGAGTATGAAAATGCATGATGCAGAAAGATGATTATGATCGAAACTTACGAATATCATCATCGCTGAAGGGTTTGGAGTCAGCGATTTCTTCAGGAGGCATGGTGAAGCCAGTGAAGGAGAAAGAGAGTCCCAAGCTAGCACTTGAGGCTCTGCTAAGTGCTGCACCACTGCTCAGATCATCAAAATCCAACTTCATTTGGCTTATTTGAGCACTTCTAGACTTTCTTATGTGAGTGTTCTTCCCTCCGCCGCCGCGTCCCGGTGACGCGCCGGTCAGCCGCCGGCTCGACTTCCTCGACAGGGTGCCGCCACCTTCCACCACCCCGTTCGCAGAGTGGTCGCTCGACGGCGGCGACTTCATCGCCGCCACCATAGACTCCACTAACTGATCAGATTTTGTTCTCACTAATGATGTGTTGTTTGCTTTCTCCATGTTCTCAGTCACCACTGTTTGCCAACAAAAAATTGTGTTTTTAAACAGACAATATTTTAAGAGAAATTTGTTTGGTATAACCTATGTCTGATGTTTTTTAACCGCAGCACAGTTTTCAGATTTCTCATAAACAACAAAGTTTTACACAGATATCCCCATTTGCCCTAACACAAGAGTTTTTAATATATCTTCTTAGAAATTAATTATATCTTCTTTCTCTGTATTGATTCAAGTTGATCAAATAAAACCCTTAGATTTCTCTGGTAGCAAAGCAAATACAGTTTATTTATCAGTATATAAATGAAATTTTATAATATATATATATATATATATAGTTCATGAAAACTATATATGTTAACAGTGGAGAGGCATAGTATATAACAGAAATATTGGTATGTTTTTTTGTTTTGAAAGCTGAAAATTTTGGAGGGGAATCGGGTAATAGTAGCAAAGTAGTCAAAGAGTAGAAGGAGTAATAATTGAAGACAAGAAAACATGTTATATAGTACAGGAATAGGTATAATTTTATTTTTGTTGTTTAAGAAGTGAAAGCAGAAAAAAATACCTGAAAGCAGAATAAAGAGTTGTTTTTAGTGGTGATGATGATCCCAAAATGGAAAAGGAGACCAAAACTCAACTCAGAAAAACAACACAATCGATGAATTAACACATCCAATCATGCAGAGGACTCACACTCTTATAAAGGGCAATTAAGACCCTAACGATGAAGTTACGAAACTACCCTTTCCCTTCACTGCAAATATCAATGTGTTTTGTTTTCCATCTTTTTAGATAAGAACTAGACCTCAAGATATGATTGCACGTTATGGAGCTTCCATGCACGCTAGGTAAGGCCATGATTGCCCTGCACGCGTCAAACATGTAATGCTAATACAACTCTATTAAAAATTTAAGTGTGAGTTTAAGTTCTACATTATTTAGAAATGAAAAAACAGAGTATTATATATAAAGATCCATAAATCCATTGTCTTAAGATTTTGGATTAAAAGTAGTGTCGATGTCTTATATAGTTGGACTCAGGTCTTATTAATGTTGTATCTTCCCAATGAAATTTTCTCTGTAACCCTAACAAACCCTTTTATTTTATTTTATTATTTTTCTGATTATGATTATTGTTCATGCAAATTCCTCAGAGTTTGGAGGGTTGTGTCAACTAGTTGGGTGGAGGTTGAAAATGGTGTCAAAGGTCAGGGTTTTGGTATTAATGAAGCTGTTTAGCCATATTTGTTGTGATGAAAGGAGTGAGGGTGGCAACTCATGGCTCATGTGCCGGCTAATTAAGTGCTTCTAATGAGGACAAAACTTTCATTATATGATAATAGCATAATCATGTAATCATGTATGTATTTTGTAGGGTTCTGTCTACAATTCATTTTACAGATATAATAATCATAGTTTATTCTAAGTAAGAGTCACTCTTCATACAAGTTCAGTAATACAAGCTCTTTCAACATCTGATGCAGTCACGTTCGACAGTGGATCCATAAAGTTAAAATGAAACATGAATGTCTATAAAAAGTGAAATAGAACAACGGTACGGTGATTCAATATTTCTACTTTATTTAGATTATTTTAGATCATTCGGACTTCCAACACACCCCCTCACGCCGAGGTATATTCATCTTGTGCGTGGAACAAAATGTCCAAGAAAGACTCTAACTTGACTCTGATACCATGTTAGAAGTGAGCTTTAAATCTATCTCAACCCCACAAAACCGACTTTTAAGGTGAGAATTGAACTCACTTATGTATTGTGAATTGGCCTTATCTCTAGTCGTCGATATGAGACTTTCAACAATAATAGATAAATAAGTGCAAATTTCACTTTATAAGTTGATTATGTAGAGATGAGCTAGATTTAAAAGTTTATTTCTTAATATGGTATATCAGAATCATGAATTAAAGTCTATTTTAGTAAAAAAATTTATCTGTTAAATCTAAGATTAATTCACGATATACGAGTGAGTGCAAATTTTACTTTACAAACTGAGTCTGAGTCTGAGTCTGTGAGACTGAGTTAAGTTTAAAAATTTACGTGCTAAAGTTGCAATTAGTTATAATGAGTTTGTAACGGTAACAGTAGTGTGATAGGTAGGAATTGCAGTTGAGGATGGCAATTTAAATTGAAAGCATGATGTTTAGTAAAAAAGTGGTGTTTGCTGGGTTAGAGAGGGACCTGTAGCTAACTATTTGAGATCTTGCTTTCATGAGAGATTACCTGCAGAAGAGGGAAGTGTAGGGTTTTTGGAGTTTTCTATGCTGGAAAGATATCATGTCTAGTACCTTTTCATTCTGAAATTCAACCATGTTGATGCAGACTACATCTACATATATATATTTATTTAAATACTACTTTTGTCTTTTTCCCAATCTCTAAATATATCAAATTTTCAACCCTGCAAATATTTTATTACCATCTTTTTAATTTCTTTTTTGCCATATTTATAAATATATATATATATAAGTGTGTGTGAATTTACCTTTTTTGTTTTACAAATACCAGAAGTTATAAACGCTCAAATATAAGAAAAAAAAAATTATACAAATTTTCACATATATAATTCTTGTTCATCTGTTTTTTACCTTGTTTATGATACGTCTGATTGATAGAAAGAATAGAGCAAAAGAAGCGAAAACCCTAACTTGTTTTTAGTGAGCGAAAAAGTAAGTGTATTAAGGACAAATTATTATCATTATGGATCAGTTTCACTTGTACTCTGTGTTTTATGAAGTTTCTACGAAGCTTCCTTCGAATATATTGGTGGCATGTACTTTGTCAAAAATTAAATTTTCATTGTCATTACACTCTTGTACCTTCAACAAATTTCATTGTCGTTCTCGTACCTTCAAGAATTGCAGTACAAATCTCCACGGGTTACCGCAAAAAACTTTCTGATATTGAAACTTGTGGGAAAAAAGAAAGAACATTTTCATGAAAAAAGTTATAGAATAGGTTTATGTATAGACATAGACTTACAATATGCCAAAATTTCTTTACGTTTATAAATTGATTTCTTATGTTGTATTTTTAAAAATCTTACATCGACTAGAGATAAGATTAATTCACAATATATAAGTGTAGTGTAAACCTTATCTTACAAACCGATTTTGTAAAATTGAGTTAAATTTAAAGTACACTCTCTCTAACATGTATATACATGGTTGCCCTTAAATAAAATAAGTTATTAAGTACAAAATTCTAAAATATTGAACTGGGTCACTCACTTGCTTAGGTATAGTAGGTTATTATTCATGAAAATCATACAATACAAATCACTCAATAATAGTAGAAAATTTAAGCGTAAAGACAAAAATATATTTAATGCATAAAGTTGTAAAACGTGTCTGCAAATCACGTGATGTGTATCCCAATTAGAAATGGATTGACAATGAACTTTATTATCATATTATTCATTTGAATGTGTTATATAATCTATAGTGTACTATTTTTTTAGGTTTGTAAGTATTTTTTTAGTATGTTGAAACTCTATATATGGGGTTAGGACATTTATATTATTTATTTTATTCTTTTTCGTCAACAAAAAATGTCATCAAACATAATTTTAATATGGATTTCTCAAGTAATTATCAAAATTTCATATCAAATATAAAGAAGGAAAAATTAGAAAATTATTATAATAGTTAGGAGTTGATTTAAGTGTTGTTATTACAAAATAAGCCTATACTAGGTGTATGAGAGATTTTGAAAGTTGTGTTATAAGATGAGGGTTTTCAATTTTTACCATAGAAGTTGTATAAGAGGATTTGTAATTTTTTTCAAAAAAGTTGCAAAGAAATAAAGGTATGCATTTTTTGTCACAAAAATACATTTTAATGGATATAAGTCTTGAAGTACCAAATTATGTTACATTTTTTGTCACAAAAACTTAGATATTTTTTCTTAACTTAGAATTTTCTTTAATTCTCTCCTTTTTTTTTTCATAAATAGGTTTGGGAATCCATTAACATAACTAAGATATTCATTATATAAAGTACATTTACAACACAAATATTGAAACATAATATTAGAGATGTAATGATTAAATTGTGAATGATGAACACAATAATTTGATCATATTGTGTGAACTTGTTGTAGAAGGAGGATAAGGTTGGTAACAAAAAAAGAGAAAGAAAATGAAGAAAAAATGATGGGTATAGAAGTAATTTGAGTAGAGAGAAAAGGGTAAAAGAGAAAATTTCGAAGTTTGTGGTTCGTGGAGAAGAAGAAGAGTGAGCCAAAAAGGAGTTGTTTGGATTGGTGGATGATGACGATTTACAAACTGTCTTTATGTTTGGCATTGTTCGATCAACGACACATCGCCACGTAATACCCCAATTCTCCATTTCAACCCTTACACTTGTTCCAATCCTAATTTTTCTATTTTCTCTTTCTTTTATATTTTATATCTTCTTTTTTTTAAAATCACTTTCAACTTCAATTATCAAACACTAATATCTCTCGGTTTGAAAGACTTGAAAAATATAAGAGAGACTATAGGTTTAATTCCTTTTGCTAACGTAATATTAACCACTAATATTCGACGATAACAAAATATTTTTGTATAATTGAATTTCAGTGAGTTGAATTTTGTATTGGATAAAAGTTGACAAAAAAAATTAAAAATATATATCTATTAATTTATTGTTTCAAGATTTTAGATGATATGGTAATATTTTAGATACATTTTTCTACAAATATTTAATATTGAATTATTATGATATCTCCGTCATGAAAGTTAGTTATTGTAGTAACTAATTTGGATAAATACATCACTCTGATAATCATGTATGGTTAAAATCACATCACATTTAATTGGTTTATATATACTAACAAAAACATACATTTGTGTGTTCGTATTTTTTATTTTCATGTCAAGATTAATAAAAAGTATATAATTAATTATTAAAATAATTGTTAAATGTAAAATTAGAAAAATAGAATATGTATAAAAAAAAATTTAAAATAATGATTAAAAAAAGAGATTTTTAAAATAATGGTTAAAAATAAAATATTTATAAAATAATTAATTTTTAAAATAATAATTAAAAATAAAACTGAGATAACAAATGTGTATACAAAAAAATATATCTTTATATATTCTTATAGATATAGATATAAAGAGAAATGATATTTTGACAATAAAATAATATTACACAATAAGTTGACATTCATTATTTATGTCATTTTTTCTATCTTTTCTTTATAATTATAAATGATATTTTAACATTCAAGCAATCACTTAACAACTTATTTAACTTATTCTTAAGGGCATTATAGTCATTAATTTACTTTTTTTTTTACAATTATAAAGAAAAGAAAGAAAAAGTGACACCATAATCGAGACTAATTAGTTATATAATTTTATTAGATTGTGAAAATATTATTTGTTTTATAGAGAAAAGACAAAAATATTATAAAAGTAATGAATATCAATTGATTGTACGATTTTATTGGACTTAAAGACTATTAGTCTAGAATGTTTTTTTTTGATACAGCGGCTCACATTCAATTTGATTAAGTGAGATTTATTTAAGGTTTTAATATGCAAATATGAAGCATAATAGAAATGGAAAAAAGAAAATCAAATAAGAAACAAAATCTAAAAGGTTTAACATTTTTAGTTGATTATCATAAAAGTGTGTTTATCGATTATTTGTTTTTTCTATCCTAAACTTCTCTGTGTGTAATTCTATTGTTTGAAACTTCATTTTAGACTTTTTTTTTAAAGAAATCGAACACTTCAAATGTTCTCGATTAATATACTTTTTTAATATTAATAAAAAAAATATAAGTGTAAAAAATGTAGCCATAAACTAACTGATATTTTTTTTCTTTTTTCGTCAATGAGAATCTTAATTATATGTACCTATACATTAAACTATGATTTGAAGCTAAGTTGAATGTCTAATCAAATAATGGTATTATATTATTTTAATGTGAAAAAAGGAATAATTAAGAATCACAAGTTATTGGAGTTAATAATGCACTATGAGGATAAGGTATGCATAGTCATTAGTATCATAATATAAATTATTAAAAGTAGTGTCTGATATTTCCGTGGTACCAGGGTAGAAGTACAATTATTTATTTCTAGAGCTTCTTCAGGTGTCCTAGTTGTATTAATATAATATTAATCAAGCTTAATTTTTCACTTGTAATTAATGAGAATTACTTATAAGACTTAAATATGTTTTAATCTTTAATTTTTACTGGAAATTAGAATTATTTTCTTTTGAAACTTTAGACCAATTTAGTCTCTCATTTTTTAATAAATGGATGAATTTAATCCTTTTAACCAAATCTTGTTAAATTTATTTGACGTTAATTTCCAAGTAAATATTGAAGTAAAAATGAGTTAAACGATATAAACAATTTAACTATTATCATGAAATACGTTTAAAATGTTAAATAAACTTAAAAAAATTGGGTTAAAAAAATTAAATACACGCATTTCCAATATTAAAGAATTAAATTAGTCTAACATTTCGATGAGAGACTATTTTCGATTTTCACAAAAAATTAAGAGAAAAAAATATGTTTAACCTTATAAATAATTACTCAAATTATATTTAGTAGGTGTAATAATACAAATCTCAAGATCCTAGTCCAATTCTTAGAGATAATTGTCATTACTCTCAAGTCTGAATTAGTTATCCAAGGATTCAACTATTTCAACATCATGATTAACGAAAAGATTCCAACTTAAATGTCAAAAGTCAAAATCCATACTATTTCACTACAAAATGATTGTTTCATAGTTTAAAAATGTACAAGTAGATAAGTTTAATAATGAAAATTTTAGATAGTTTCTATAAAGTTTTAAATTTAAATCTTAGTATTTATAATATTATATATAAAATATAATAAATCTTTAAATACTTTGAATATCTTTATATATTAATATGTATATATGTTTTGATAAATTAAAACTGTATTTATTATAAATTTGTGTTAGAAATTTAGGTGTCGCTCTAACTCCTACACAGGGATGGAGCATTATAGGAGCAAGGAGGAACCTAGGCCCCCCAATATTTTTGATTTGTTTCAAAATTATATATCCATTTCTTTAATTTTTAAAAATTTTGAAAATTTTTAAATTTTAAATAGTATATTTTAAAAATTGATGATAATTAAATTGTGTCTCTTTATTTCTTTTATAAAATACAACATTTAATGTTAATAAATAATAAAACATAAAATCCAAAATAATAAAAAAAAATTAGGTTTAATTAGTCTTCTAGTATCTATTTTCGTCTAAAAATATCAAATTGCCACTAAATTGAAACTAAAAGAACTGGAAGATCAATTTACATTTTTTGAAACAATAATCAAAAGAGTAATTAAACCAAACATTTATTAAAATATTTTTTATTTTCTTCTGTCATTGCCTTTTTAAATTTTGACAAAATTGTACTCATCTCTCACTATCATATTTTTTTT
>Ga0099823_1004949_pt1 | contig 13168 bp, 6 predicted proteins | sample CowpearedBW_FD_76831 | JGI IMG/M metagenome (GOLD analysis project Ga0099823, IMG submission 76831) | Root nodule microbial communities of legume samples collected from California, USA - Cow pea red BW | ecosystem: Host-associated > Plants > Roots > Nodule | place: USA: California | collected... | reverse complement strand
TTTTTAAAAAAAGAGAGTATATTTATGATTTCATGATTTTTCTTTTTGAAAAATGAAAGAATTGTGTAATTTGATAAGCATCTTCACCGTCACTTCCTCAAATGTATTAATTTCTCAGCAGAGTTGTCTCTGTCATTTCCCTGATTACTCCATTGACTTTCTTTGGTTCCTGAGGTCAGATATCTCTTCAAAATTCAACCCTTTTAAGTTTTACTCAATCCATCAATTTCTGTACCCTTCTTTCCGCGTTTGACAATTTCCCATTTTTAACTTAAACTTCACCACAATATCCTATCAGATAAAAACCCATGTCCTTGCAAAATATGGATCAAAATCTCCACTTCTGAAGCAAAAACCATGACTTATGAACAAACCCTAGTTGCACTAATTATATATGTATCTTCTGTCATTTCTTTTTAACTACAATATTTTACATTAAACCTTTTTTTTCTATACAGATAACTTCAGTTCTGATTAAAAATGGTACTACAAAAACACCTATACAATTTAGGTATATTATTTCATTATAATCTAGAGATTCAACTATGAGTAACTCACTCACGTGCTTAGTTACTTACATAGAGTGAAGTTTGAGACTAATTCTGCAGTTCGTACCATTAGCACACATTTTGCAGTCACCATTTTTCAATTATTCTAAAGTTTGTATAAAGTTATAATAGTTGATCTGACATAGTACAATCAATAATAGCAATATTTTGCATGCTCCAATAAGATTTCTCCAATTAACAAACAATAAATGGTAATAATAAATATTACTCTAAATAGATTATAGCAGTAGATGCAGAATCTAACTTGAGCTACCCTTGTTTTCTTTCTCCTCCTGCTCTCACCTACATCTGTCAAGGAGTATGAATATGATCCATTTATGAGTGTGAAAAAAATAAAGCTAAAGCAAAAGAAAAAAAAAGAAACATTTGACAGAGAAGAAGACGTTGGAGCTCTCAAAATTCATGCGGTTTTGTGTTGTTCGATATTCTGCCAAGGTTGTTTGACTTTTGTTTAAAAGAAGCTCAGCCATGTATATAATAATAATTATTGTCGTTCAAATTCGATCATAAATGAGAGGTAGGTCAACTCTGCTACTGTGATGAATCCTAGAATTGTCTATGATGTTGTTATGGTTGTTTTGCATGCTTTTGTAAGCTTTTCATGTGCTTTTTTTTTTACTGAATTATGTTGCAGGTTATTGGATGATGAGGGATATATAAGAATACAGTTCACCCAACATAAATGTTATAAATCGTTGGTAGGTTGTTCACCAAAACCATAACCAAACCCCACTTGGCAACACTGGTTTTTTTTTCTTTTTCTTTCTCTTACAACACAACAAGTAGTGCATAATTCTGATACTAGTATATAGTTGAGGAGCTAGGTAGCAGCTTGGTTTGTAAAAAACAACCTCATTTACTGAAAAAGGTGTGGGAGTTGTGAACAGAAAAAACAGTTTTTTCCTTGTGTGTTTGATGATTTTTCTCTGGCTCCTCCTTCTTCTATCCATGTTCCTCAACCACTCTCATTTATTTCTCTTCCTTTATTGCCAACACCCTGTAAGAGAGAGATAGAAGAAGAAGAAGGTCTATTGTGTGTGGTTTCTTCTTGTAGAGTGAGAGAGAGACAGGTGGTTGTCTTCACCTTTAAAAGCTTCACCAACCCCTGAGAGAGCATTTATAATGGTGCATCTCACATGTTTAGTGAGAGAGAGAAGAAGGTGGTGCAATGTCAAAAAACCAGTCTGGCCATAATAACTCTGCACTAAACCACTTCACCTATAAATCTCTCTCCACCATTACACTCTCTACCCTCATTGCACCACACTCACTTCTCTTTCTTCTTACATAAACACAACCTCTTCCATCTTCTTTCACTCCTCCATTTTCCTCTCTTGCACACACTCAAATCTCTGCATCAAAAATGCTCCTATTTGGACACACCCTTCACTGAAAGGTACTGTTTTTACTCGTTTTCCAGCCACCCCATCTTCTACAAAAGGCCAAGTTTGTTGCTTTTTTTGCCGTGGCTTTTCAGCATTTTGATTATTCTAGCTTGGGTTGGTGGGTTTCTGCAATATGGAAACTTTCACGGCTCTATTGTTGTTAACGGCGGTCACGGCTTACTTGATATGGTTCACGTTCATCTCTCGGTCGCTGAAGGGTCCACGTGTCTGGGCCTTATTGGGCAGCCTCCCGGGCCTCATAGACAACTGTGACCGCATGCATGACTGGATCTGCGACAACCTACGCGCGTGTGGCGGCACTTACCAGACTTGCATCTGCGCAATCCCTTTCCTCGCCAAGAAGCAAGGTCTCGTGACTGTGACATGCGACCCGAGGAACTTGGAGCACATACTGAAGACCCGTTTCGACAATTACCCCAAAGGCCCCACGTGGCATGCTGTCTTTCATGATCTTCTGGGTGATGGGATCTTTAACTCCGACGGCGACACGTGGCTGTTCCAGCGCAAGACCGCAGCACTGGAATTCACCACCAGGACATTGCGTCAAGCCATGGCTCGATGGGTGAGCGGAGCTATCAGCCGCCTCTGCTTCATCCTGAAGAAAGCTCACGATCAAGCTGAACCCATTGATCTGCAGGACCTAATGCTTCGTCTTACTTTCGACAACATTTGTGGGTTAGCTTTTGGACGAGACCCACAAACATGTGTGTCGGGTCTGCCTGATAACCGTTTTGCAACCGCTTTTGACCGAGCCACCGAAGCCTCACTTCAGAGGTTCATTTTGCCTGAGGTGTTGTGGAAAGTGAAGAAATGGCTGCGGCTTGGAATGGAGGTGAGCTTGAGCCGAAGCCTTGTCCACGTGGACGACCATTTGTCGAATGTTATTGAGAAACGCAAGGTGGAATTGCTGAGTCAGCAGAAAGATGGGACTCTTCACGATGACTTGTTGACTAGGTTTATGAGGAAGAAAGAATCGTACACAGACAAGTTTCTACAACAGGTGTCGTTGAATTTTATCCTCGCTGGACGTGACACGTCATCGGTGGCTCTGTGCTGGTTTTTCTGGTTGGTGATGCAGAATCCCAAAGTGGAGGAGAAAATTCTACGCGAAATTTGTACAGTCTTGATGGAGACACGTGGCGATGACATGGCAGAGTGGTTGGGTGAGCCGTTGGCCTTTGAGGAGGTTGACCGTTTGGTTTATCTGAAGGCAGCGTTGTCGGAGACACTGAGGTTGTACCCTTCTGTGCCGGAGGATTCGAAACATGTGGTGGCCGATGACGTTCTGCCGGACGGCACGTTTGTGCCGGCGGGGTCGTCGGTGACGTATTCGATTTATTCGGCGGGGAGGATGAAGTCGACGTGGGGTGAGGATTGCATGGAGTTTAGACCTGAGAGGTGGTTGTCGTTGGATGGGACAAGGTTCATCATGCATGATTCTTTCAAGTTTGTTGCTTTCAATGCTGGTCCAAGGATATGTTTGGGGAAGGATTTGGCTTACCTTCAGATGAAGTCCATTGCTGCGGCGGTGCTGCTCCGGCACCGCCTTGTGCTGGTGCCAGGCCACCTGGTGGAGCAAAAGATGTCACTCACTTTGTTCATGAAAAATGGACTGAAGGTGAATGTGCATGAGAGGGACTTGAGAGGGGTTATTATAAGTATACAAAAAGAAAAGGAGGGAGATGGTGGTTTTAGAAGTAATGAAAGTTAGTTCGTTGTTTCAGTAGATGGAGCAGAGTGTGTTGGAGGGTTCAGAATGTGGAATCAAGTTCAGAGGAGGAAAATTCAGACATTGGAGCTTTAGCTTTATAGAGGAAGAGAACAGAATTTCCTTTTCAGAAAAAGGGTATATTCAAAGTATTTATCATTCATATGGTAATTGTGGATGGATTCTTTTTCCAGGGTCGTGGGGTGGATTATTGCTTTCTCAGTCCATCTTCCTTGTAGAATCCTTGCAAATATTCATCCTATTCTTTATTTCTTGTTGGTTTTGATGTTTCTATTTGATTTTACTGGTAGTGAGATCTAAACTCACATTTCACAATGTTCAATGTCGATGTTCATAAAAGAATGTCCTAAGTTTTATGAAAGTATAAATGATCGGGTTTTTACTGCCCTGGCTGTTATAATGATACTTGTGTGATAAGCTAAAAACTTTTAGATTCTGTTTCGTAGGTTCTCAGATCATTGCTTGACAATGGAAGTTGAAATGTACGAATTGAATCAAGAGTAAAAAAGTAGATATATTGATAATTAATGTGTTTTGTTAAGGACATTGAATCAGAAAGAATACTACAACCAATCTTCTCAGCCCAGTATGATGATGAAGCAGAGTTGATCATAAAACAGGTCTTTGAAGTATAAGTAGTATGAAGTGGAAATTATTCTCTATCTCCTATACAGAAACATTTAGATCATGGTACATGGCATTTGCAAAAGGTGCCAAGTTAATCCAAGATTTCAAGAGAAAACATAGAATTCCCTCTATTTGATCGAAAATTGCGATGGTGGCTCTCTTTGGTTTCTGCAGGCTTCTTTTATGCTCCCAAGTGCTTGAGAAATTCATCTTTAATTTTCCTCCCTCTTTTCTTTTTCTTGTAAACTCAATGGCTTATATAGCCTACTCCTTCATTGACATCACTACATTCTTCAGTCAAGAATTTTCTCTCCAGTTGAAAAGATATTCCAGACTAATGTGCCAATTATGTACAATACGACAGCAACCTTAAATACATCATCCCAAGAACCTGTACAACAGTCAAAGGATGGCATGAGTGAATAATCATAAAAAAATGGCTTAGACTTTAGAGTGCAAGTGTAGTATTCTTACCTCTTTGGAGTATGTATCCAGTTGCAGCTGTACCAAAGACACCAGCTAGCACTCCTGCGGTATTTGATAGTCCCAGCAATACTCCCTGAAATTTAAAATAGTCAACATTCTTATGGAAACATCTTAAATAAAACATCTACACGAGTAGAAAGCAGTATAACAGAAAGCATATCAAATTAATAGATAAATATATTGGCAATGTAGTTGTATAGGGTACTGACGATCAATAACTTAACAGTACTCATGAATGACTTCTTAGTTGTGAAAAAAAAAAAATTAGAGCTGCCACAGATCGTCGAAGTGATTTGACAGTTTCTTCCTGGTACTTACAGTAGAACAGTTTTAGCATCAGTTCTGCTAATTATAATCCAAAAATTCTGAGTTTCAGTTCACAATATGTCGCACCAAGAACAATTCAAGCAAAGAAGATAGTTAACAGTCTTTTGTCTGTAATGATCAACCAGTTTATTGGCTTGCTGATCTCTTTTGTTATATAAAAAATGTATGAAAAGTCCAAACACTCTTAAGCTATACTTGACAGTTTGTTGATCTTAGTACACGGAAACTAAAATAGCAGTAACTCACAGCATAGCGTGGACCAATGTCTTGATGATTGGAATATAGGCCAGACTGTGAGAATGCATCAGATCCCTGTAAAAGAAATAACAAATTATTTTATATTAATCATCTTTGCCTACATTCAAAACTTACAGACATGTTCTATAGGCAAATTTGGTTTATAAATCAGTAATGAAGCTTAAACAGAGCATCAAAATTAATTGAAGAAGGGAAGAATCTAAAATTGGGGAAGATATATATGAATCTAGCTCAAACCTGACTGCAAGCCATGCAAAGTACTGCCATGGCGGGTGTTCTCACATGGCTTAGCTGTGTAAGAAAAATGCAGGACCTAGAAACCCGATTGATTGCATAATCTGTCAAAAGAGACATTTTTAAAAAGCGAAATCATTTTAAAGGTTAAAGAAAGGAAAATGAATTAGTCCAGGTCTCGATTTCTTTACTTAATGTTTTAATCAGAGTATTATTTAATTATCCGAGACACGTACTCGGAAATTCTCATAATAAATTTGTCTATACTGGTTACGGTAATGAATGCTCGTCTACTGTTATTTGATTTAAAAGTTTCATTAAGAGTGTTGGAAGTCCCACATTGCCTAGTAATAAGGTTAGTTTAGTGAATATAAGTGAATGTAAACCTCACCCTACAAACCGGTTTTGTAGGGTTGAATTAGGCTTAAATTCCTCTCTTAACATGGTATTTCAACCATGGATGAGAGATTATTCTAGTGGATTTATTGTTTGTTGGACAAATCATTCCACCCGTTATCGGATCACCCATAACTTTAAGTCTAACAGATTTGATTAGGATAAACTCTAATCCATGGCTTCAAATACCATCTTAAAAAGTGGACTTTAAGTCTAACTCAATTCTACAAAATCAGTTTTAAGTAAACCGTACTTGGCCAAATGCTAACTGAACTGGCCGGTCTACTTTGAAGATGTGCACTCAATAGTCTGGCGCCCACAATTTTTTTTTCAAAATTTCCTGTGATAACGCTGTGCCTACGTTTTATAGAATTGATTTTCAATGTCAAATTTGATGTTTTTAAATATATATGTTTATATTCCAAAATATATCATTTTAATTTTCCTAACATTAATTTACACCAAATTCTGGATGGCGTTGCTTGGGACCTCCAAATAATCACAACTGAATTTCATTAGCCTGACTGTACACGTAACTTGTTTGCCACATGGAGCAAATGACTAATGTTTGTAGAGGGATAACTTTGCAGCATCACCCGCTAGAAGAGGCCCACGGACGAGAACTAGCACTGCGGACATACACAGTTATATATATATATGAAAAAGTTCATGTATAAGGGCCGCCGGCTGGCCCGCTCCGTGCGGGTCATAGATAATGCAGGCCGGCCTACTCGACCGTCCCACTTTATCAACCCTATACCTTACCTCTAGTTCCAACGAAAAGCAATTATTAATCAATATTAGCTTTATTATCAATTCATGGCTTGTTTACCTTTCGAACGGATGTTATGGAAAGGCCTTTGCTCACAAGTGTATCAGCAATCCAGCCTCCTATATTTGCAAAAATAGCCATGGTTAACCATGGCAGGACACAAAATAGCCCAGATTCAGTGAGATTGAACTTCAGAACCTGAGAAAACGAACTGTTAGTAAATTCATTCAATGGACATAATGTTTCATGCAATCTTTTCTTCATCAGTTATTTTCCATTGTATCCCCTAACATTCAAGCTACAGATCAAGACAACAATCACATTTCAGATGTATTTGATAATATCAGAAGTTAGAGAGAAACAAAATTTAGTTCACTTGTTTTATAGTAATTACCAAAAAATAAAAGTAGTTGTCTGCACAAGACTTGAGTTTAACTTAGTTGCAGGTAAATATTAAGACGTACTTTAACATCAAGAAGTTCCATTATCCTTAGACACAATCAAGAAGTCAATCATTAAAGTACAACTTGATAAAACTATGGGGCAATGCAATATACAAATCCTAAAAGTTTCATGCAAAAAAGACCAGCGTTATGTGGACAGTTTTTGATGGGATCCCCACATCCATATCTGAAAAAATTATATGATGCAATAGATCTACAGATAAAAAAAACTCCAATTTATAAATATGATCCCACTCTTTCTCACAAAGATTTGTGATATTATACAGTATTTGTCAAGGACATACATTCTAAAAAGCCGGAAGGCAATTATGAATTCTGGAAAAAAAAACTTATAATAAACAGTAAGCAAAGCACCTGATTGTAGTATGTAGGCATCCAGGTTAAAAGAATAAATGTCCCCCAGTTGTGGCAGAAGTGAGAGATTATTAAAGCCCAAACAGGTGCCTTTGATAAAATTAATTTCCAAGGAATAACTGATACAGGTTCTTTTGATACATTGCCTCCAAGTATGAGCTTCTTCTCTTCTACCCCGAGATCTGGGTCTTCTTTAGGTGAGCTGTAAGCCTGAAAAGGGGCCCGACAAAAGGTAAAAGATATGAGAATAGTTTCTCAGAAGGAATTACAAAGTTCCCCCTTCGAATTTATAAATGTGATGGTCAAAGCTAAGGTGTTGCTACAAGATAAAATTCCCAAGATATTCCGTTAGAAAACTAAATTACTCCTGTATCAAGTCAATGGAATATTGATTTATTGTTTCTTGCAGAATCATAATAACAAAGTCATGTTATGCCACACTTCATGAGAGTCCCCTAAAATATGAGCACAAAACATGCCGCAGGTTGGAAAGGTAGAAAGGCCTCCTCTCAACAATTTTACAATCAGGAAAAGATATATAAACCAGATTTCACTGAATTTATTAAAAAGATGGCTTACTTTACTCAACCATAAAACAAACCAGATACTTCCTAGGGATCCAAATGAGTAAAACACCGATGGCCACCCAAATTTCTGGATTAATACAGGTGAGAATGCCAAGCCTGTGACAGAACCAAGGTACATGCCACTATATACTAGCGCAAGTGATCTGCTTCTCTCTGATACTGGAATCCATTTGGAAAGTATATTATTCATTGCGGGCATTGCAACACCCTGAAAATAAAATCAGCATAAATTGTTGGCAAATTGGAGAAGGTAAAATCATCTCTAATCTAGGCATGGACTTGACTACTCTAACGAGAAAATATATTTCATTTTACTGTATCATTGATCAAAGCAAATATAATGAAGGAGAAAGATACTATATCACAAATATGCATCTTTCTATGATGTCAGATTATTTTTCAGGCTTTTCTTCTTGCTTAATGGTTAGAATGATATAAGCTTTTTTTAATACTCTTGATTACTTGAAATTCCTGGTAAAAACTGGAAGTTTATTTTGTGTACCAAGGGACAATATGATAAAACACTAAATAGACGATGAAATAATAGTATGGCTATAGAATAGACCAACCTCGCCAATTCCCATAAAGGCACGCATTATAAGAAGAAATGGCAACCCAAGTTTTGCAGCAATAGGTGTTAAAACTGTTGCAATTGACCACCAGACAACTCCAAAACCTAGTACTAGCTTCCCACCAATTTTGTCTGCCCATATTCCACCAACAATCTAAAACAAAAAAAGGCATTCAGTCAATATGAAAGGAATGTAACTATAATCTTTTGTGCACACTGGATGTAATGAAAACACAGTGTGAAGATCATGCTAGATTGCTAACATACACTATTAAGAACAGTACATGTTATGGCATGTTCAACCAGCAGTGGTGCTTAAATGCGCACATGAAGATTAGTATATGAAGCAATTTCTTGTTATGCAAACATATTTTGCACATATCAGCCACACCTGAGTAAGTAGATAGCCCCAGAAAAAAGATGACTGGATTAGGCCAACTGTTGCACTGTTCCAGTTGAATTCTTGAGACATCGGTAGTATTGCTATGCTCATATTTACCTATAAAATATAATGAAAACATAATGGATATAATAATCACGGAACATCAGTAACATTTTGTTACAAAAAATATGGAAATCAAATTTAAAGTAAATAATTGACATCATTGAGGAAAAAGCTTAATAGTAATTTCTACAAAACAGTTTATCAAATTAAAAAAACAAATAAGTTCTGCAAAACAATGATGAAGTTTCTACAAGATATCATATGATCTTTTCTATTTTTAGTTTGTTGAAAGTAACAAGAAACAAACTAAGGTGTACTACTAGGATCAATGATAAGTGTTAGACACTGTTGATTTGTCTGACATGTTCATAAAACCTAGAGCACTAGCCCTTATTTATATTAGTCATGATCCCAACTGACAGTGGAAACGAATCATGAAAACATATGAAAATATGGTAACCAATCCAAAGACATAAAGAGAAAATAGGAAAACTAATCCTAGAGGATAAATTAAGACATTTTGATTTATTCTAGCAAAACCCTTCGATGACAATCAATTGAATATGACAGAACGAATATACCAATTGGAATGAGACACGGAAAACATGAATGTATAAACTAGATCATAATTTATAGTATAAATACCACAAAAATTACTTACACGATCCATGTTACACAGCAAAAAGGCTGAAAAACACAGCAGTACAATAACCCAGCGCTTAGGAAACTGCTGCCACCAAGGTGATACTTGCTGCAGATTTCCTTCCAGAAGAATGGCTTCCCCAGTCCCTTCAGTTGATTGCAGTGGATCTATCTTTGTTTCTGAAATGTTGTATTCCTCAGACTTATAACTAACACGGAATTTATTTGCTTTTGCAACCTCAGGTTGTGCATGCTTCCTTCTGCTCAAACCAAGACCATACACTTCCCTTTGTTCAACATTGTTACTTCTATAAGGAGCAGACGAAACGAAGGAACAACCATTTCTTCCGCTAGCCTGTAGTTTAAAGTTTAAGCACGGACTGGATTGCCCAGACACGAGAGAACAAAGCTCCCCTTTGTAGTGAGATTTTCGCATTGGTTTCCTAGTTCTCTCTTCCGACGGCAAATGCATCTTATGCTGCCATCTTGAAAAGGGATCCTGTGCAACAGATACCCCAGAAATAGAAACACCCCCTCTTTGAACGGATATATCCCTCCCCGATCTATATACATTTCCTGCAAATATCAAACAATGGCTAAAACTTCCTCATATTTTACAACAGTCATCATCAACATAATCCAAGCTTAGCGGCTCTCAAGAAAACCAAACATACATGGAACTAAACTAAAATACACAAGTTTGATTTTCATGCGTAAAAAATCTACAGTATCATTAAAATTACTTATAAGGTGACTATTACAAAATCAACAGAGTTATCTACATTGTTATCTTATCTGTGATTACATATAGTATTAAAATCGCTGTCAATATCACTGCATTTCAAATTAAATTCATTATATACATACAGATATGGACATACACACACAACACATGTATATAAACGAGATTTATTAGTGTTCACAAGCTATGTTCAAGCAAAATAATACAAAAAAAAAGAATAAATAGCGAAAATTAGAATAATAGTTAACTGAATGAAATTCCAGATTCCACTAAAATGCACTCATTCAGACTGACTAGGAAATTCTCAACCGTACTATGAATCCAGAATTGGCAACTAATCTAACGAAATCATATAAGAAAATAAGCAATTGAGAAAATGCAGCGAAATTTGAGAAATGAGAAATCAAGTGAGCGTGAACCTGATGCAACGAAGGAACCGAAGTTGCGATTTGAAATTAAGCCACTCATAGTCATTATCGTACTTTGGTGAAGCTGTAGAGAGATAAGGTTGGTGTTACGGTTAAAGCATGAGAGATATGAAAGTTCGAAGCGATGCAGAACGTCGTCGTATCGAGTAGAGACAAACAAACTCTGCTCTGTTATGCTCTGTTTTGCTGCTTCCTCTCGCGGAGAGGATAAGCGAAGGAAGATGCAACGGCGCAGAACGTTCCTCTGTTCCTATTTGCAACTGTCAACTATCTTCACCTTTTATTTTACTTTGTTAAGCTATTATTATACATTTTATCGACCAAGTATTAAATTATTATTACACATTTTATCGACCAATTATGATAATATTGTAAGAATATTAAATATTAATTCACTCTATAGCATCCATTCATATAACTTCATTTATTCTTTTTTATTAATTTTAAAATAAGAATATTTTGAGATTATGCTATATATTTACACGTACTTTCTTATGTATCTAATTTGACATAATTTTTAAAAGGGCATCGTTCATCCCAAAGTGTTTGGAGAAAATGTTATTGCGATTCTTATGTGGTGAATATGAGAAAAATTCAAATATCTAATAATAGAAATGTATACCAAAAACTTAACTTGTAAAAGGGCGTGAAAATTGAAATCCTGTTTAATATAGTGTTGATTAGAACGCAATGTAATTATTTTAATAAAATAAAGTAATATAATAATACTAATAATAAATAAACAAAAGAGAAAGGGTCGAGAGCGTTACACGTGGAATGTGATGATGTCAAGAAAATATTAGTTAGAGGAAATTGCTAAGATACCCTCTGGACATAGGATATTGTAGGGTTGAAGAAAGTTTTCAGCTTTTATTTTTGTCTTAGTCTACAACATTTTTGTAAAACCATTTTCTAATGTACAATTCCTTTACACTAAACAAAACTAATTTTATTAATTTAATAGTAAATAAAAAACTACGTACTAATTTTATTAAAAAAATAAAAAATAAGATATTCTTATTTAGTAATTACAACATTAAAAAATATTTTCATATATTTTTTTAATTAATAATTAAGATATTATTAATTTTATAATTACAAATATATTTTTATTATTATAAAAAATTACAGACAGTGCATATAAATATTTACTGCTAATACTAATTAAATTGAAATATTAACAATAATTATTCCATGAGTGTGATTATTAGTTTTTTAGTGTGATTAGAAAATAGTGATATTTTCATAGTCATGCTTAGAATATTCTGCTGGTCACTGATATTTGTATAAAATGTCAAAAAGTCCTTTGTCATTAGCTTCTTGAAGTGAAAGGAAGAGATTTGTCTATTTGTAGCTTGAATTTTTGTAATATTCTTCATTTATAGTTTTATATACTTTATAAAAAAAACTGCATAATTAAGTTATTTATTTTTGTGATTGATATTTATCAACCATTTAATAAGATAATTACACGAATATAAAATGTTGAATACCGATAATCTTAATAACAAAAATTATAGTAAATAAACAATGAATGTCCTTCGGTAGTTTTGTTGACTTGTGTATTTTTGAAATGGTGCAGTTTTTAATTATTAACCCTGAATTGTTCTTCATCTTACATCAATTTTGGGAATCAACTAATAGATAGAAAAATCTTTACATGAATCAATTGAAGTAAACTTTCAATTTAACATGTGGTTACTACTTTTTATATTTGTTTATAATATTTAAAGAAGAAAATTTCATAATTGTAATTTTATATAACTTAAACAACTACAAAAAATAACACATGATTAGTGTAAAAAATATATTTTGTGAGAAACATGTTACAATTAATCTGTTACTTAAAAAAATATACTTTTACAAATATATTTTTTAAGTTTTTTTTTTGTGTGTGTTAATTTCAAATTTTCATTTTTGGTATATGTGATTGATACATCTGTGAAATTTTTTATTTATTAATGTGTGGATGGATGGAATAGTTTAATTTTGATGTAGTTGTTTGAATTGGTATAATTAATGTGATGCAGTCGTTTGAATTGGTATAATTAATGTTTATTTTTGTAGTTCAACAAATTTTGAACGTGTTAATTTGAAAAATTTTGTTCTTGAAAAGAAATGTTGAGTTTTT
>Ga0099823_1004946_pt1 | contig 13172 bp, 7 predicted proteins | sample CowpearedBW_FD_76831 | JGI IMG/M metagenome (GOLD analysis project Ga0099823, IMG submission 76831) | Root nodule microbial communities of legume samples collected from California, USA - Cow pea red BW | ecosystem: Host-associated > Plants > Roots > Nodule | place: USA: California | collected... | reverse complement strand
CATGGATTGGGAAGGATGAGTTGGAATGGATTCAACATGGAATATGAATGTGGATTTGGTTATAAAGGTTGGCATGAGAGTTATGTGCATGATAAATAATACTTGATTGATTGAGTATGATTGTCTGTGTCAGTGCGTAATTCCATGAGCCTCTAGGTGAGACCTCATGGTGGTGCTTCAATGTTCGGACGTAACACGTAATTCCATGACCCTGTTAATGGGAGTTCATGGTGATGCCCCATTTATATAATTTGAATTTGGTAAGGATTCAAGGTAAGGTTGCATCCTGATACTCTAAGGAGTCAATTAGTCTAACTTAGAGCGGACTAACTCTTGTGGTGAGAGTAGTAGGAGGCTTGAAACTCATTAAGGACTAAAATTGTGTGTGGGGATTGAGACATTGTACCACTTGTAACACTTAGCTTGGGGGTGAGCAGAGATATCCACCACAAGTGCATTAATTAAAAAAGAAAAATAAAAGCTTTGGAGTAAATCAAAATATTTTTATTTATTTATTGTCTATAATATATTGATCAATAAATTTAAAGATTTATTAATAGATTCATAATTTTTTTCATTGATTTTTTTTATTAATATAAATTATTTTAGTATCTTATTTTTATATTTTATTTTTTTATAAATTCAAGTTTATTTTTGTAACGTCCCATTTAATCGATAATCCTAATTAAAAGATACGTCACACAGGATAATATAGCAGCGCGGTCTTGGAACATAAGTATAACTCCAATTTAAAATTAGAGGCTAATCAAATAGATGGGCCATAGCCCTATAACGAAGGAAGCCCAAAGCAGTAGAATCCAGTCTAGACAGACTAGACATCATAATCATCCCTTTCTGTTGACCTCAAGTACCTCTCGCATATGCTCTAAAGCTTTTATTTTTATTTTTTAATTAATGCACACCGAGACTTGAAGGAAAATAATCATATACGTGCTTTTCTCAATCCTCCTTCTCAGTCACAACATCACTTTCCTCCGTGAACCCAACTCAATCAAACCACAATGGAAACCCAGGAAAACGACAGCGTCGTCGTCGAGGCGGAGCCTTCCACTTCCCACGCTCCCGACGGCGACGATCCCCTCCGGCAGAGCTCCGAAGTGTTGGCGAGAGGCTTGTCTTCCATGCTCTCTTCGGTGATTACCGATTTCGATTGCAGAGCTAACCAAACTCTCCGAAGTCAGGACCACCTCTCTTCCGTCCTCGATCGTCTCACGGGAGGTTTATCTTTGTTTCTTCATCTTTTTTTAACAACATTGTGCCAGGTTTTCAATTGTTATTTGCTTTTGAGAACGATTCAATTTATAAGCAGTGCATTGCAAGTAGTTTTTACTTTTACCTTGTTGTTATTATTGCTTTGGATATGTGTTGAATTGGTTGAAAATTGGATTTAGTTATATGGTTGGTTATAGTTAGTTGAATATGAGGCTCGTGTGCATCAACAGGGTCTTAAATTGTTGGCAAATAGCCCTGTCCCTTAAACACGTAATCAAAGGTTTGATATGCACATATGAAATATATTTGTTATTCAAACTGGTCAACCTCTAAAGGGATCTCAGTTATTCCAGAGATTAGTCTTAGCCCCCCACACGAGGATGGTTCACCCAAACAAAATTATCATATAAGGCTCTTCTGTGTAATTGTAGTTTTCTTTATCTTTTCAATTCATAATACTTTTATGATATTGCCCTTGCTTTTCTGAATTTCTTTTTTACTGTCTTTGAACGGTTAACGTTATTAGTTTATGAGAGTGAGTTCTGTTATGGCTTTTGGAAATTGAACAAACTTTGCTTGTGGTTGTGGACATAGGCCTAGAGCATGTTTGGTAACAGGTTCTTTTGGGTTCGGGCAGACAATAAAATAAGCTAATCTAATCCAAAAGTTTAGTCAGCTTACTTGGTGAATTGAGGTCCATGTCAAATTGTATGTATATTTGAGTGAGCTGATCAAGTGGATTTCTCATGGGAAGAAATTCCTCTTGTTCTACTTACTATATGAAATTGTGAAGTAGTAACTCTAGTACTAAACTGTAACACTATTGTGCTCAACTTACTGGTGTCCGAAAGAAGCTCATTATTGTATAGATGGAACTAATACCGGAATATGAACTTTTGTGGATATACAACAAACAGAGGTGACGTTTTTCTCATTGTTATCGATATCAAATAGCAGCACATAGCAACCATCCTCACAAACACTACAATGAGATAGTGGATAGCAGGATCCCAATATCGATACAAGGTAAATAATGTATACCACACATATTAATGCTAAAAAATAAAAGATTACAAATTCGAAGATATATTAAATAATCGAAAATCATATTCTTAAGCTAAACACACAAGTCAATCAGAACAAAAATCAAGAAATCAAGTGTGATTTTTAAGCAGGTGATACTATGATTGCTTCAGGGTGAAATTGATGTTTAAAATAACAGAATAATTCAGCACAAAAACAGATAGAACAGAGGGGGTGATCAGTAGACTAAGGAGTACTTAGGAGGAGGACACGAGAAAAAATAAACAGGGTTGAGTGGCAGAACAGAAGCAGGGAAGGCAAGAATCTTAAGACTTTTGTGAGAAATGAAAGCAATGAAGGAAGTGCAAGCAATTGACGAAACAGAGTATGTACAAAACAGAAAAGTGGGTAAACCTAGGTTGTGCTGAAAAATGCTTGGCTTGAAATTAGGGATGTAAAAAATGGAGCCAAACAGATTTTGAACTTCAAAACTGAACCAAAAAAAAAGTTAAAAATTGATCAAACCAAAACCGTAAAAAGAACAACTTTAATTGTGGTTTAGATTGGTTTTTTCACCTGCTGTTAAAACTAAACTAAACCAAACCACTCCAATAATGTGATTATATTTTTTTGTAGCATTATGTAATGGTATTTTGAAATTTTCAATGATAATATGTGATTCTATGTGAGTTGGAGAATGACATTGACTATATGTGGCTAACTGATTGTGAATGATTTATTATATACTTCTTTTTTTAATAATGGGTGTCGGGGATCACACATTGTCCAGAGATATAGTCAAATTATAATATACAAGTAAGGTGAAAATTTCATCTTATCAAACCATTTTGAGAAGTTGAACTAAACTTAAAGTCCACTTTTTAAGAATAGGTTTGTGATGCAATTATTATCATATGTTGTCTTCTGCTTCTCTATACTTACGGTTATGTAAATAAAATGTTCAAGGGTTAGTCATGATTCAATTAGTTATCAGATTTTACACTAATTTGTTAGATGTTATATTGAAGATATTTCAAAAGTCAATTTGTGTCTATTTGAACCGAAAAACATCAGTTTGTTTTAGTTTGGATTCAAAAGTGTCTTCAAATCAAACCATATTGAACTCCATACTTTTATGTTTGGTTCAAATATTTTTTTGTCTAAAAAGCAAACCATGAATAACCCCACTAGAAACAATCCGGCAAGCACTTGGTGGTTTGTGTCAAAACAGGCAAGAAAGCAATTCATGCTGCATGAATGAAGCTTTGAACAAGGTTTCTGTTCTGTCATCAGTTTCAGCTCTTGCAGCCGCTACTGAGAATTGCTCCACTATTTTAATTCTGTAGTGACCTAAGGCTGCTCAATGTTTCCACTGTAGTGAACTACTGACTACTATGCTATATGGTCAAGAGAGAAAACAATTAATCCCACCATTTTGCTTGTGGTTCTTAGGTTTGTCTCTCCAGATACTTTGGAAACGTTAGAAACAACTTAAACCTGAGTCTTGAGTGAGAAAAGTAGGCACCTTTAGTACTTGGTCATAACTTTTAGCCACAGTCTCTCTAAGCTTTATATTTTGGAAACTTGGAAAAGCCATGAAGAGAAGAAGTATTGCTTGTTATTCTAAGTATACTGGAAGAAGGAAGAACGTGCAATTCATGAAGAGGCATTGTCTAGTGTACTGGAGGTGCACGGGATTTTAATTTCTGTGGTTAGACTTAGAGTTTTTGTTCGTTGCACAGTATCTAAAGTTGCACAGTAGTTATAGTCTCTGCTTTTTTCGTATATTTGCCAACTTAATGCTAATTTTATGCATTTGCTTGCTTTAGTTGCTATTGGAAGAAGAATTTATATTATGGCGCTGCTAGATAAAATTATTGGACACTCTCGAATAATGTTTGCATTACGATTCTGTTATTAATTTGGCATGATGCATATACTGAAATAAGCAAGTTAAGCCGGAAAGTTATACGCTCCTGATGGGCTAATTGTTTCCAGTTTTTTCTTTCTTAAATTACTGTTTGCAACTGAGAATTCTGTTATAAAATTCTGATGTTGGAAACAGTTATGCCAACGAACTATGTGGTCCATATGAGCAAAGTTCTGTAGAGGGTTGATTTCATAGCACCTCCCGGTGGGGAACGTTTTACTCAGAAAAGTTAATATCTATTTGAATTAATGCCTTGGTTGGAACATTTATTTTATAACTCTAGAGAAGACTCATTCCATGTCAGTGAAAACATCTATATGGGTATAGTGTAGCATATTTTGTGAAAGATGCTTTGCTTAACCTCTATAAAAGAGTGTTTTACTAATGAAGTGTGGAAAACAGAGCGTGAAAGTTAGATGTGTATAAAGCCAATTAAGTATTCCACTGACTTTAAAATGTAAAATAAACTACACTCCTCCCAAGATAACTAACTTATATACTTGTCTGCATGATGACAAAATTCTAGTGCTCTTGTAGTCTCTCTCCATGTTGTCTTCATTAGCATGTCAAACTTATGCCACTACTAAAGATTCTCCTATTACTTTAAGATGTCTTAATTTCTTATTACACTAGGTGTCCAGTTTGCTGACCTGAAATTCATCTTTTTCTTTGGCAGAACTTGATCAGTTGCTTGAAGATGCACCTTTGCCATTCATAATGCAGCATGCTGCTAAGATTTCTAGTGTTAGGAAAAGAGTTTCATCCCTGAATTCACTTCTAAAGTCCATACAAGGGCGGATTGATAATATAGATCGCATGATATCTGTTGGTACTGCTCATGGTATAGACAGGTCTCCATAGACTTTATTTCATGGTCGTTTTCTAATAATTAGTAACTGAGTATTGGATTTTTTTGCTGTTGCTGGTTTCCCCCCTTGTGTATGCTCTTCCTTTAGTCAGTTACAGTTTTATTTCGCTGTGCAATGTTTAGATAAAATTTGCAGTCTAATTTTCTGACCATTTTTTTCAACAATCTATAACCGAAAGATTCTAGATGAATTTACCAGTCATTGTTACATATTTCATCATGACAAAATCTAAATTTAAGCATGTGAGATTATAATTTTCTTCCTTAGTAGGGGCAAGTGACTCTGGTCAAATGATTTCAAATATTGCTGTTATACGGCAGGAATTTTGTTTTTGCTTTATTTAAATCTCCTTATTGTTGTGATTAATATAATTGTTATTTGATTTTATCATCTCAAATAGCTTGTGCCTCTGTGCTTGTGTTAAGTTGTACCAGAATAACTTGTCCAGGTTTACTAGCTTGTCAACAGTCAAAGTGTAATCTTCTCGGCTATATTTAAACCTTGGCTGCAAATTTGTTCTTCTATCAAATGAATTAGTAAAAGCTCCCTTCCACGTAAAAACGATGGAAAACTAATACTTTGTGCTATATATATTTGAAGTTAATAGTTCTTGTCTCTCATCACTTTCATGCTGACAAGTTAAGCCGAACTACATCAGTTTGCATCACTGTGTACGACTTGAGACTCCTCTTCTTAGCCTAGCTCATAGCTCTGACCTGGTTTCCTCTTAGTTGGAGAAAGCTCCGTGACAACTTTTTTTTTACTTTACAATCGAGTTTTATCCTTTAGGCTTTAAGAGGAACTGTTGAATCCACATACACTTGCCATGAGAGAACTGGAATCAATCACTCTAGCTGGCATATTCCAGATCAATCATGGAGTCACTGTGATAGTTATCTTATCGGGTAGACCACAAGCATCACGGCTGCTCTGGCCTGATAAGGAAAGTGGTCAGTATCCACTCTATGCTTAAATCTGCTTCTAGGGCCACTGAAGATTTTGACAACCCTATTAGTTATGGTATCTACTGTAGCTTGAGCTGATTAGGATTGACTACTACACAAATGATCAGAAGTCCTAGCATGTGACAATCTGAATTAGAATATTGATAACTTGCCAAAGTGCACGCTGTGCCTTTTTAGTTGACAGGAAGGTCGAGCTTGCATTTTGCATAATTTTTTTGCTACAAGCAGACAATATAGTGATTCTTTTTTTATTTACAGTGGCTAGTAGGTGGATAAATAGTTCTTTGTCAAACAATTTCCAACAATAAAATGATGATGAATGACTTGTACTCCATTAGTTAGCATTGACATAATTAATAACCTTCTTTTGAATTCATATTCTTAATACCAACTTATTTTGTGTGCAATTTTGCAGAGAAAAACAACCACTGAAGTTCTAGGTGAAATGTCGTCAGAATAAGCAGCTTCCTTTCTTCCCTCATGTACCAAATATGTAATGTATACTTAAATTGAATTCTTCTTGTCAAGCACATACCAGCTTAGTGCCCATTAAGGAGTAAGGATTTTAGAATAGGATTCCAGTAACAAGCTGTAATTGGGTTACTTTTGACGAAGTAAAAATTCTTTTCATTCATTAAGGAATTCTTATTTTAAACTGAAAACCTGTCTTAAATGATAAACTTTATATTGTTAACAAATATAAGAATTGGAAAATATTGTATTACCTTTGATAGTATTTACAAGTAGTCATTTTATTTCAATTTTATGCTTCTCTATACATATCCCATTCCCTGCATTTAGGAAATGGGGAAAAAATGAGGAAAGCAGGAAGCTATAGCATGGTGGGGCTACTTAACAGGTTCCTCATCTAAATTAGCATACGTTGTTTGTTGGTGGTAATAAAAAATCGGCCCGTTTCATTCATTGAACTTGTGAGACAGAGTCTGCAAATGCAACCCAATCAATTTCATTGAACTATTTGCATCTTCTAGACCATCTAGATGCCTAGAAGATGATATATAGTCGTAATATATTCAAGACGTGCAATGTTTATATATAAAAATACTTAAAGATTGGAAGGATATGGTGACACATGCAAAATTTGCGAAGCATTAGCAGATCTTATTTCCCGAAGCAAGTGGCCAGAATCATGGCTTTGTTTGCTGTTGTCGTTTTGCTGCACTAGTGAGTGAAGAAGAAAAGGAAAGAAAGGAAATAACATAACATCTCAGCTGGAAGCAAAGGTTCTTCTGATTGAGGTACAGTAAAACCGTAAAAAGTTGTGGAATGCATGCAGTACTAAATTCCAAAGGGACCCAAGCCCATTGCAGTTTTTATGACATGCGCTAACATAACAACAACAAATTATCCTTGACAGTCCAGCTCATGAAGATACTTTGATGTAACTCCAGTAGTTCACATGCCCCCACACTGTAGTACGGACTTCACAGGTGGTGGTGGTGGTAGCATTATTCTATTTCTAAAACATCCATCCTCTCACCTGCTCTTCAATCTTACAAGGGGGACCTGCAATGTTGATGAAGATGAGGACAGAGATATGTTCCCAAGTCAGTCATCTCTTCCTTCAAATTTCTTTCATGTCAATACTAATAATTGAAATGAAGTGTGATTAATTTAATCATATCTTCCCTCTTTTTTAACTGTTTTATCTTTCACTATACAGAAATTATTTGTTATTTGTGTCTGCCCTCCTCAACTTTAGATTCTCACACTTTTTAGCCGTTAGCATTTTAGCAACAGCACCCTCCTTTTCTCATCCCTTTTGTGCACTGACCCAGTGACCCACTCCCTATGCAAGAGAGAGGGGAGGGAGGGGGGGAGGGGGGGTTGGGGTTGGGGTTGGCAGTGATGCATATGATAGGGTAAAAGGGATTGGATGAGGGGGAATCTGTGCAGAGACCCAACTGTACATAAGCACGTTCTCTCTTTGATGCCCCAAAACTCTCCCATCAGCCTTTTGCAGGCTCCCTTATTATTCAACAAACATATTGTTTTCTTTATGAGACACAGAAAATCAGAGGGAGGAGATCATGCTTTAAATACACTCACCCCCTCCCTCCTATTCAATAATACTACTACTAGGTCTAGTAGTATTTAATTAATGTAATTAATGAGGTTGCTTTTCAGCTGATTTACCTCGCAAGATAGAAATGATTGCACCTATCCATCCTCATCTCCATATAAAGCAAAAGAGAGAAGAAAGTAATGATAAAGTTGAGCTCACTAACCAAAAAAACCAAACTATTATAAGTCACGTCACACAATCCTGACCTGGCTTCGTAATGAAATTAATTAAGAATACGAATAAACTAGCAAAATATGGCAAGAATCTAGAGTTATTTGGATTTAGGGAATACTACTGAAATTACAACCACATGCACTTCCCTGCACATGTGAAAAGACACAAGTAGCCTTGCGATGCTGCATTGGGACACAGTAAACAGACACCGGCAGCATCACTATAAAAAGAAGTGTTGGTAGGTGCATCCATTTTCACGTTGTCACAAAGCCCAAACTCTAATGGGAACAAATGTGGTATTATAATGGGGACTACTAGCTTAGGACTGGTCAACACAGCTCACCCATATATCATATCAGATGCATCAAAATCCGAGTATGGACGAAAAAGCCTATAAATATATAAAAAGAAAAAGAAAAGGTGAGCAAGATGGCTCCTCATGCCTGCGATACTGCCTAGGTAGGGTTTTCAGGTTTTCGCGCTTTTCTTCATTTCTACACATTATAGGATGCAATAAATTGCTCCGATGCACCCCCTACCTGTCAATATTAGTTGATGATAATAATACCTAATCCACTTTTAACCCATCATTCACCATTAAATTATTATATTACATCACTAAAAAATTTAAAATAAATATCTTATAATAAATTAAAAATAAGTTAGAAAAATAATTAAAATATCATCATCATTAATTTTATGTCTCAACTTTCTCATGTAACATTTTTATCATTATCTTTCAAATTAGATTTTAATTCCTTCGATAATTATCGATTAATAAAGATGTTTATTTTCATGAACATCAAAAGCAAAATAGCAGTAATCATACATTATGTTTTTCATTTCTTTGTTGAAATGAGAATTATTTATTTATTTGGGGTGTAATAGATATAGCATGCTATGCTACGGCTGGAATGAGAAAATGTCGAATCAATAGTTCACAGTATACAGAACCCCAGACCCCAGAGCATGCGCTCAGGTGAAAGATGGGACACCACTTCCACAACTGAATTTTGTGAAAAACAAACTCAGATCTATTGTTTCCTCCGATTAATAACATTGAATTATTATCACATCAACAATTCTTTTTCCTTCAATTTTGAAAGTAAAACATCCCCAATTAATAACCTTTCATCGCTTTACTCATTCCTCCTCCATTACAGAGACAGTCTACAGTGATGCAGACACGATACAAGATTCATTTTACTTTATTTATTCAGAGAATTAAAAATGACCACGCTCTCTTCACATGGGTTTTGGCTTTTATGGTGGCTAATATAGCCCGAGTATGGCAACATGTTAGCCACGTGATTTTAGCCTGTTCCTAACTACTAGAAAAACAAAACAAAAATGGAAGCATCATTATTTTATATCTCCTTGGTTGGTGCACTTTTCGTTGCCGTTGCTGAAGAGTTGTTTGTTTGATCGCAGCTTGGTACTAGTGGGGTACATGATGCGTGTGTAAAGATATAGATAAATATATGAAAAAAAAAGGGATGAAGTTTGGGATTTGGAAATGGGAATAAATGGATCATGAACCAAGGCAACTAAACCGACAGAGGGTCCAATCTAATTAGGAGTTTAATCCCCAAGACCCGTGATAGTACCACGGAAATAGAACCATTACTATCACCATAAAGGATGGAAAAGGGGAAGGGGTCCAAAGCCATTCAACTTTTCAACATATCCCTTCCCTCAATTATGCACTTTGCTTATACCAAATATCAAATTGCTTCTAACAAACAGGAAATGGTCCTACCATATCTAATTACCAACGGACCCCATCACCTCCATCACTCAGATCTTTTCATCCAATGGATCCATCATCAAGTGCACAAACAACTTCATCCAACAAACCATAAAACCCTGACGGACAACAAACATAGATCACCCAATTTCAGGCTCTTCTGTTCCACCCCTCCATCAATATCTCGGACGCACACAAACGGCAAATTTAATAGTGAAATCGTGTTAGATTATTCATTCAAGGATCATAATCCCTTCTGGGAAACTCATCCCATCTCCAAGATCAAAATACACATCTTGATTAAAAAATTAAAAGGAGAGTAAACAACCCTGTCCCCACCCTATTGAATCTTCCATAAAGGTCACACACTCATCAGCTTCAGGTGTGTGGACCAGCCCCAAACTAATCCCATCCCAGAAAAATAAAATACAATATATCCATGTAAACCACACATCATAGATTAAAAATAGACCATAATTGGTCACTTAAGTTTTAATTAAAACTTCATTGTAATAAGGTTTGGGATCAGACTGACGTGCAAATAATAATTCAGCAGAGCTGGCGCCTCTGTTTGAATTTTTGGCATCATTTCCCAAAACCCTTCACAACATAAAAAAAACAATAACCACAAAACAAAACCTACAAACAGACACGAGATAAACTTAACATGTTATCCCCACAGATCTCGAAACATTTTAATCAATACTAATAAAAAAAATCACTTTCTACTTTCCCACTATAAATTTAAAAAAAAAAAAAATAACAACGCCGTGAACAACCAAAGAGCTCACTGTTTCAGACACAGTAACGGATCTTTTATCAATTATCATCATGATGAGAAAACAACAAAGGGCATCTAAAAATCCATCCAACCCCACCTCGCGTATTTACATTAATCAACCTAAAACTTTAACAAAATCAAATTAAATGAACCAACCAAACCCCCAAATCAACACCGTGCTTCTTCCTGCAATATTTCCATTCCGGGATTAGATAAAAACAGAACAGAGAGATGGATTGATCAAGTGGCAAAAAGGTGAAAAAAAAACAAAAAAAAGCCTAGTCAATAATATGTTACCCTTTATCTTGCTCTAAAGAAGGGTATTTACGTCAATTCCGATTACTCCTACCACTTTGGTGATGCCCCCTGTTACTCCCCGTCGTTTCTTTCTTCTGCGGAGAAGAAAACAGTTGCCCGAACCCGAAAACAGAACCGGATTTAGACGCGCCGCGGAGGGAGCAAACGGGGACGTTGAGAACGGGCGTGACTCTGACGTTAGCTGAATAAGAACGTTCCATGCCACGGTGCTTGAAGCGGGGCCCACCGTTGAACGTGCTGGGAGAACTCGAGCTTCGTTCCAAGCTCTGGAACACGATTTTCCCCGAAGAGTTCATTCTAGGGCTGTCCACGGAAACCCCCCTACACCCAACCGTTTCCGGTTCTCTCCGGATCGGACTCCTCCCAGGGCGGGAAGGCTGATCCAAAACGGTTTTGTTGGAGTCAAAGGACCCGGCGCGAGGTTTGACTAATCGGATTCTAGGGTTAGGATTTCGGTGGATCGAGATCTGACTGAGGTTAGGGTTTACGTTTGAGGTCATATTGGGGTTAGGGTTTGATTTTTCAGAGTCAAGCGAGAGGCGAGGGAGGTCGTCGTGGTCGTGGCTGGACGAGGAGGATGAGAGAGATAGACGAGAGGAGATTGAGAGGGATTCGGCGTCACAGGAGTTGGTAAGAAGTGGCGCGTTTTCGGAGGTGGTAGAAGACGACGCCGTTTTGCGGTGAAGGAGGTTTTTTAGGGATTTGGAAGTGGTGGAGGGGGAGGGTTTGGTAGGGGTGGTAGTGTGGTAGAGTTTTTTGAGCCCGAGGAGGTCTTTCCAGCGGGAAGAACAGCGTGGGGCTTTGGGGGAGAAGACATAGGGGTCGGTAGGCGTAGTGGTGGCTGTGGAAGAAGGGGATTTGGGAGTTTGTGGGGAGATTGTTGTTGTTGCGGCGTTGGTTAGGGTTAGGGTTTGAAAGGTGGTGGTGGTGGTTGTGATAGTGGGGGTTTTGAGGTGAAGAGGGACTAGTTTGCCGTCGGAGAAGAGCTGGTCGGCGGGGAGCATGGTGGCGGGGGGATCGAGGGGGAACTCGAAGTCCGGTTCGGGTTCGGATCCGCGTGGTGAGAGCCAGGGAGGAAGGTCGAGGAAGGTTGTTTCCGGCGAGATTGCAATGTTGTTGACGCAGGCGGAAGCCATTGTGAGAGGATCATGCAACGGTGTGTTTGTTTTTGAGAGAAGTTGCAGAATGAATGAAGAAAGTAGCGAAGAAGAAGAAGAGAGTGTGTTGGTGCAGGTTAAGGTTAAGGTTAGCAATGGTGGGTGGCAGAAGAAGACGCATATATAACAGTTCTCTCAGCCTACATGGAAACTAGGGCCACGTGTCTCCCTCTTTTCTCTCTCTCTCTCCTTTTCAACAAAAAAATTAAAAATTTCACTTCATCATTATTACATACTTGTCTCTTAACCTTTTTTTTTTTTCTGTTACAAAATTAATAGTTAAGTCTCTCTTTTTATAATACACTATTAGCTGGATCATTTCTACAAAATATCAGAAAAAAAAATTTTATTATATATATTTTATGAATTCAGTATTATAAAAATCTTCAATTTTCTGGTGCAATTATGTTTTTAAAACAAAATCTTCCACATTTGCAGCACGAGACTCGGTTGGAATTTTTTTTTTTTATGAAATGCAAATTAAAAAATAAATAAATAACCCAATGACACATTCTCTTTCTTTACATAAATGAACCTATTTATTTATTATTTATTTGTAGAAATTTTGTTGTATTTTTGAGGTTCATGCTTATCTGATGTTTTGTTTGATGAGTCAATTTTGATTTCGAAACCGTGTCCCACTGGTCTTATCCTCTTAAGCCCGTTTCCTTATATGTAATAAATTAATATAATATTAAAAGTTATATCTAATATATTTTTTGTAATAGAAAATCATGTATAAAGTCTTAAAATATTAGAAAATATTTTCAGTTCATAAATAATATTATATATATATATATATATATATATATATTAATAATTTATAAATATATTATATACATGTTTTTTTTATATAATATAAAATATTTAAAATATAAAAAATTAATAT
>Ga0099823_1004943_pt1 | contig 13173 bp, 7 predicted proteins | sample CowpearedBW_FD_76831 | JGI IMG/M metagenome (GOLD analysis project Ga0099823, IMG submission 76831) | Root nodule microbial communities of legume samples collected from California, USA - Cow pea red BW | ecosystem: Host-associated > Plants > Roots > Nodule | place: USA: California | collected... | reverse complement strand
TTGAGGCAAGAATCATATTGGTGAACCTCTGCTGAGGCAGAGGCAGTTCCTTCAAGAGCTGAATAACCAGCCATAACAAGAAGCTTTCCATTAAGAACCACCACTCCAAACCCAGCCTTTCCTGGACCCGGCATTGGTGGGAGAGATCGGCATTTACGACCGAGACAATCCACAACCTCCCAATGACTTTCCTTTTCTTCACAGTCTGTTGTTAAGAAATAGAGCCATTCCTCAAGCATCCCAGCCAATTTTCGCACTGTGGTGAATGCTTTGCTTTGAATAAACGATCTCCATCTCTTACAGACACCCCCCATAGCAGGGAAATTGGAACGAGGCACAAGTGCCAGACAATACTCGGCCACATCATCAGGCAGCCCAGGTAGAATTGGGCTATAATCTTCACTCAGTGCTTCGGAGAAGAAACAATTATCACTTTGTGAAAGAGTTGATTTATCTTGATTGGTCAAATTGGTGAAACACATATTTGGCTGGATAAATCTCTTCTTTCCAACAGCAAGATCAGGCATTTTTTTTTTAAACCAGCAATTATACACTAAATATCTAGAAAGTTTTTAGTAGAGATCTTTCAACCAAATAGTGTGCAAATGTGTTACTGAGAAGCATGTAACTAAAGAAATTCATAAAATCCTTCAACAATTGGGATTCTACGAGACCAAGGCATGAACGATGTTGCAGAACTAATCACTTGAGCAGTATGAGCAGATGATTTTCTATGCTTTGTCCAGTCTGATTCAAATTCCATAACAGTTATTATTCTGCTCCCACTGTGATTCTTCTTAATTGTCTTCTGCAAATTGTTTATTAAATTGCCTACGCTGTATCCTCCCTCACACATTGCCCAGACACCTATCCAAATATGGCAAAGATGATCATATTTTGAAGTCAAATGCAAAACCTAATTAAAGCTAATCAACAAAATTAGAAAGGCATACCAGAGTAGGCCATAGAAGTTGCCGAGACTTAGCCACCGCAAACTTCCATTTTCTTCAAGTTCATATAGTCTGAAGGAAACAAATAGGATTTATAATAAGAAAAGTTCACATAAGAGTAAGAAAAAATTGAGATATAAATATCAAAGTGAGAGAAAAAGGTTCAAAATCTGCAGATTTAATGGACAAAAATGCATATCAGATATTAGCATAACACTTGATCTAAAAAAAAAAAAAACCGAAGTTAAACAACAAACAAAGACAAGCTTCCAGTGTTTTCTACAAATCTCAGCATACAATTAATTACCTACCAATTAATATTTAAACTAACGATAAAAAAATACAATAATGATAAATTTACCAGCACCTGTTAACTTTCTAAAATGAATAAGAGGAATCAAATATCCTATACCTGAAAAAAGAAAAATCCAGAAGCACAGACAACCACCAGATCTGGAATTAACCAGCAGCTAATGAAGTAATTCAGATTGTTTGACAATAAACACAGCAGGTAACAATCTGGAAGGGGAAATATTACAATCTATTCGGAAATTCGATTTGATTTATAAAATGAAGCATCACAAAACTCCAGAGCCTAAAAAATTATGAATACACGCATGTTTCATTTCAGATAAACAACATAAATAAATAACATAAACAAATAGCAGCGCTCGGAAGCTGAAAAGTTTGTAGCAAGGTTTCGAATACAATAACAAGGAAGAGATTCAAATGTTCGTAGATCTGTAGTAGAGAAATGAAAGCAGAAAACTAGAACAGAACAAAATAAAAAGAAAGAAAGAGAGGAACTAACAAAAATAGAAGATCGAGATTCAGAAGAAGAGAAGTTGTGAAGGTGAATACATAGAAACAAACAGATAGAGTGTATGGAGAAGGTGCTAAGAAGAAACAAAGAATATTTATAGGATTAGGAGCAAAACTGTAGGAGAGAAAGACACTCACATAATGCGACCAAGTCAAGACCAGAAAATGGCAACGTAATTAAACCAAACCAAGCTTAGTCTGTTTGTGTTGGTAAGAGGTTGTGTTGTGTTGTGGTTGTGTTCCGGAGTTAGAGGAAAATAGATTATTTTATAGTGCCAAACGAACAATAACCTCGTGTGGTAACATTTTTGGTCAAGATATTGTTGCGGTAATTGATCAATCAATGGTGGTAAATGTTCTGTTGACAAATTGTTACTCTTTAGGTCAATGTCTTTGATTTTATTTTTGTTAATAATTATATTTAGAAAAATAAATTTTTTATTATTAAATTTTGACAAATTTTTTTTATAAATTTATTTTTAAGTGATTTTTTCATTTCTTTATTTTTTATTTTTAATATTTCAAAATCATTTAAAAATGACATCTCATGTTATAAGATAAAGTTGTCAAAATTTAGTAGTCAAAATGTCATTTTCTATTTATTTATGAGTATAAAAAAATAAAATTGTATATAATATAATTGATTTGCTGACCTGTTACATTGTTGGTGATATGCACGATTCGTTGTCTTTATCTTTTTAGAAACTTCCCAAAATAGTTGTGAAATGCAGTAAAAAAAGTCATCGTGATCTTAAAATATTGTGTGGGTCATATTTATAAGAAAACGTTATGAGAATTATTCTTTAATTATTAAATAGTTAACAAACGTGAAAGATATCCTTGAATGTGTAATTCATCATTCAAGTTAGTTTTTCGTAGAAATATTTTTTTCTAACTAATGCTCTTTACTTATTTTTACTAGAAGAATTGTTAAAATTTACGAGCGTATTGAAAAATATTATAAGAACATTTTTTATGTATCTATTGGAGTTTTATTTTTAATCTCTTAATCAATGTCGTGTTCTTTTTTAACATTTACAAAACTTTTATTAAATTAAAATGAATCATTTTATGCAACTTGAATGGACAAGTATATGCTTATATGATTGACTCACGTAGGGTTATTTTATTGGATTTAGAAGGACAATGATACATTGAAAATTAAATTTTGACAATTTTTTTTTTATAATTTAAGGTGACATATTTTAAATAGTTTAAAAATATAAAAAAATGAGAAAATAAAATATGGAAGACCACTTAAAAATAACATATTAAATTATAAGTGAAAGTTGTCAAATTTTAGTTGTTAAAATTTTATTTTCTAATTTAAAAACTCGTGTAATAGTTTATGTAACATTCAAATAGTAATAACAGTGCATTATTTGTAAAGAAGAAAGAAATAAAGAAAGTGAGAAATAGAAGGAGTTAGGTTGTATGATTTGTTAGAGATATAAATCTAGTAGAGTGATGAGTTAATAAGAAAAAATATATTTTTACTAGAGGATAAAAATACACAGGTTTGATTAGTATTATGATGCAATGTTACCTTTTTAAAGTCTGATTTAAACTATATTGTAATTTATATAAACGTTATCTTAATATTTAATTAAATGGGTAAAGTTGTTAAAATAAAAACCATTTTAAATAATTTAGATTCTAACTATTTTTGAAGAAAAAGAAGAATGGATTAATAATATAAAATCTTAACACGAACTTCCAGTTCCAAAATATCAGTGACGGAGGAGGACGAATGTTTTGGGTAATGTTTAATTAATTCATTTGGTTAAATAAATGGCAATCGAATCAGACAAAAAGAAAGTGAGAAATGAGACTTAAACGTGCTCTTATTTTTTTTAATTCCAATTATTGCACCATTAAAACTAAAATAAGAGTGGCTTTGTATATTAAAACATGGCTTACCTAAACATTAAGAATTCAGAATTCCAAGAACTGCAATTATTCTTTACTAATCTGGATGCTTTACAACTATACACAAACACAAACTTATCTTAAAAAGAAAAAGAAAATTCTTAATTTCATATCCTTTTACACAAAAAAAAAATATATATATATCTATTAATTAGTTTATATTACTTTTTATTTTTATAATTTCCATATTTAGAGGAATACTAAGAATGCTTTTAAGGTGTGTTTTGTATTAATAGAAACTCCCTACCATTTCAACTACACAAAATAGAGATTTCTTTATGAGGATTATTTTCTGTGAAACACACACCTAAACTTTTTCTTTTAATATTTTTTTCTGTTACAAATTAAATTGATTAAAACCCGCCTATTTTTGTGGATCACAATAAATTAAAATTAGTAAATATAAAATGCTTTAAAAAGAAAGTGTTAAAGACAATACTGTCTGAATCTATCTTTTAATTGTTTGTTTTCTAATTCAATCAAAAAGTTTAAAATAATTAGTTAATGATTTTTTTAATATAATTTGTTTCTTTTCTTTTTATTTAAAATACACGAATGGAGTTTACGTAATACTATAAATTTTATTTTGTTTCACCACAGTTATTTGTTAGGTGTTTCTATGGTGAAAAGAAACACAACACATGAGAACCTCTTATTTAATCATACTCGAAATTTCCATAAAACCATTGATATGATTAAGACAATCCATTTTGATGTTCAATTCTGACAAATAACATATTCTGTGATTATAAGTTATACCAGAAACAGAACCAAAACAAAGAAAGAATCAAAGATATTTGGTGTGTTATTGGGACGTGCCACTAAATCAAAATCAGTGGCTCCAAGAATCGGAACAATGTTCGAATTTCAATGTTTCCCAGGTTAGGGTTTGAGTAATTGGAGAGCAACCTAGGCCTGTCACTGATTCTACGGAACAGAACACCACACGTGTTGCAGTTTTGTGAAAGCTAACTGGGATTATTAATCAAGCACTTTGTGCAAGATCACTTTGGTTCTTTTGAAAGACAAATTGATATGGGAGTACTTATTATTATTATTATTATTATTATTATTAGTCAATAAGAAAAATAATATTATAATTATAATTTTTTTATTTTTATTTTTGATGTGGTTTAATATGTATTATTAATTAATGTATTATTATTTTTTTAATTAATAATTTATACCAAATCACATTAAAAAAAATAAAGAATCAAAATTAAAAAATAAAAAATAAAAACTATAATATTATTTTTTAATCATCAACTAAGAATACAATTTTGTTTTACTTATTAAAAGCATAATAGTTCACATGTCAAGATTTAATTGAGAATGGACCTACTTAACTTTTATAGTAAAACGATTAATATCATTTGAAATAATTTTTCTAATTAATTGTCCTACTAAAGATTTTTTTTTTGAACTGTGATTCGCCACAAATCACCTTTATTATGGAACAATCATGTAACCTGCGAGAAATGATCCCAACATTGTGATTTGTCATCTCGTTGAATATTTTTAAAATAATAATTTTGCAAATTAATCAAGAGATAATATATATTTATTTCTTTCAAATTCACAAAAAGCTAGAGCAAAAAGGTGCAGCGTTCACATCAAATCCTATCATCTTTTTGTAAAGCTTTAATCACTAATGATTATATTTATAAAGTTTATATGTTTTAGTTTTAATTGGAACTTAATTGCCTCAATTCTTATAAACACTTATTTTAACTTGTTTTAGTTCATACACTTTTTTTTTACCTGGCTACTGATACAAGTGAAAAAAATATTTTCGGAGTAAAACTATTTTTGTCTCAAATAAAAATTTATTTATTGACACTATTTTACGATCATTGATCATTAAACATTTATGTATGGATAAGATGATCATCAAAAAAGTTAAATTTTTGTAATTAAAAGGTAAAGAAAGATTATATAAATATGTGTGTAAAAATATTTTGGATATCAAAATATTGTTGTATTGTTTTAAAAATTGAAAAAATAAATGGATAACATTAAATAATCATTTGATATTTATCAAAAAGTAGAAGAGTAATAAAAGTAATATTTTTATTTAGAAAAAAGTATAAATTTTTTTAAGCTGTCAAATAACAACATTTTTTGTGTAAAAAACTTATGGGTGTCAAAATATATTTGTTTCAAGTGGAAACAAAATTTATCTCACACTATTTGACACTTATGAAAGAGTAAACGTGTCAAAAAACATAAATTTTTGTATTTCAAAATTAGACAAAAAAGAGTGAAATGCAGTTAATAGTGGTGTAAAAGTAATTTTGTTGTCAAAATGTAATTGTCCTAAATGAAAAATGGTTATTAAACATCATTTTATAACAATTGGACACCTATGTGCGGTAAGATGGTAAGTAAAAACTTAAATTTTTATAATTGCAAAGATAAATTGAAAAATAATAAAGGGTGATGTCAAATGAATGTAAAAATATGATTTGAATATCAAAACACCGTTATCTCAAATTAACACAAAAATAATTGATAACATTGGACATCCATTTGACATCTATTTAGGGGTAGAATATTAATAAAAAAAAAAATTCTTTGTATAAAAAAAAGAAAAAAGAAAATATTACACAAATGAGTCAAATGGGTGCACAAAATATCTTTATATAAAAAATTTGTAGGTGTTAAAATATATTTGTTCCAAATGGAAAAGATTTTATCTTACACCATTTGACACTTATGCAAGGGTAAGCATGTCAAAATGCAATTTTTTTTCATTTCAAAAATAAAACGAAAAAGTTAAATACAATTAATAGTGATGTCAAATTGATGTAAAAATAGCTTGGATATTAAGATGTCATTGTCGCAAATGAAAAATAGTTATTTGACATTATTTTACAAACACCTATGTGTGGATAAGATGGTTAATAAAAATGTAAAAATTTTGTAACTACAAAAATAATTTTAAAATTAATAAAGGATGATGTCAAATGACTGTAAAAATATTTTAAGTATAAAAATATCATTGTCCCATATTGTAAAAAAATTGATAATATTAGACAATTATTTAACATTTATAAGGGTAGAATAATATTAAAAAAAAACTTATTTGAAAAAAAAAGTGAAAATTACATAAAGATGTAAAATGGTCGTAAAATATTTTAATATAAAAAGTTTTTGGCCGTCAAAATATCTTTCTTCCAAATGAAAAACACTTATCTCACACAATTTTTGGCCTTATCATTAGTATCTTATTTTATTTTATATCCTACATACATCACTAAAATTCATGCTAACTATTTATTTTTATATATTTTTTTAACAAAGTTTTGTTGAAATTTTTTTGATAATAACGAAACTTCAATGTATGAAAAAACTATTTGATACGATTTAAAAAAATATTTGATATGATTTGAATAAAAATAAAATAAAATATAGTCTGTGTTAAAAAATAAATTTCGTAAAATTTTATTAAAAAAACTTATCAAAATATCACGGTTGTAATTTACACTAAATCAATATTACTTTTTCATTACATCACCTTCTCAAGAAAGAATAAACAAAAAGAGGTAGCCATACTGGCAGTAGAAAACTCGACGTCGTTTAAGAGACAAAAAGCGTAGTTGATTGATATGCCTAGAAGATAGCAGAAGAGGTACCGTCGTTTTGTCTTGTTAGTGTGGTTTTTAAACGTCGTTTCGATATAAAGAGTGCCCAAAACGGTGACGCTGATGACCTTCCTCTCTCTCCGTTTCCACGAGAACAGAGTCGATAACACTGTGAGCTCAAAACTGTGACTAAAACTCTGTAACACAGAACCACTTCCGATTCTACACTCACTCAGTAGCTACACTGATAGATTCGTTTGTTCCGTTCCATTTCTATGTCGTTGGCATCATCATTCTCGATGCTCCGGCACCGCGCGGTGGCTTCCGCCGTTCCTCTCCTCCTGCGCCGCTTCCGGTCACTCCCAATTGCCGCCCGGCAGCAGCAGAACCCTAACAAGCAAGCCGCTCCGAGCCGCAACCTTCTGAAGGCGAAAAAAACGTTGAAGGAGTTTTCCTCTCTCGCCCCTGTCCTCTCCCTGGAAGACAGTCCTCCGCTCACGGAATCACAGGCCATCGGCGTCGTGGCGGCGTCGCAGGCGAATTTCATGCGCGTCATCGTTCCCGAAAGCGACCAGCCTCCTTCTTCTTCTGGAAGCTTCCGCGGGGTGGAGCTTCTCTGCGTGGTGAGGGCGCTGTTAAAGAAGATTAAGCGCAGGGTCATGGTCGGGGACAAGGTTCTTGTCGGTTCCGTGGATTGGGTGGATCGCAGGGGATGGATTGAGAACGTTTTCCACCGATCTTCTGAGATTCTTGACCCTCCCGTTGCCAACGTCGACCACCTTCTCGTTCTGTTCTCGCTCGAACAACCCAGGCCTGAACCGTTTACCCTCACACGCTTTCTTGTTGAAGCTGAATCCACCGGAATTCCTCTCACGCTGGCACTCAACAAGACCGAGCTTGTGGATAAAGAGGTGAGGTTCACGCGCTATGCATTGTCGTTGTTTGTTCTGCCGTCATAACTATGACTTGTAGGCAGTGTTTGAATAAATTTCCCCCAAATCCACAAGAATTAAAATGAATTAAGCTTCTTGCAAGCTAAAATCAATTTACTATATACTGTGTTTGGATTCAATTTCCCATTATCAATTCCAATTCCATGTTGAATGCCCAAGCAACAAATAGTAGCCACTTTTTTCAAAATTTCAATGTGATTTTGTTTGGGGGGAAAAATTGATCTTTTTGGCTATCCAAACACGCTAATAGTCTTTTGTGTATAGTGGATGGAAAGCTTTGCTGAATGTTTGGACTGAGTCTGGATAGAAGTTGAGAAAAAACACTAACAGGAATTGGAATGCACATTCTTGAATTTAAAGTCAGAAAATGAAGAAGAAAGAATTTATTGTCTTTTTGGAGGAAATGTGCTTTTGAATCCTCATTAATAGAATCCACCTGATGGAAGAAAGCATTTTTTGCCCAAGATTTCAGTTGTTTCAAACTCGCAATCCAACTTTTACTACATTATGGTCTAAAGCAATTGCTTGATTTTGCTTATGTTCTTCATAGATCATTAGTTCGTGGAAGGCCAGGCTGCGCAGCTGGGGGTATGAGCCGGTTTTTTGCAGCGTTGAATCTGGACATGGACTTGATCTTCTTGCATTCAAGCTGAGGGATCAAACGACAGTGATTGTGGGGCCTAGTGGAGTTGGGAAGTCTAGTTTGATAAATGCCCTTAGAAGCAATCCTTCTGATGCTGCGGAAGGGGAAAATTGGTTTGAGCCTGTGGGTTTTCTTTGTTTTATTCTCTTTTTTTTACCTCTACCTACGAGACTTTGATGTTTGTGTCACCCCTGGATGCGCTTTACTTTTCAGATTTCTGGAAGCAAGTGGCTTGAGGATCAACGCGTTGGGGAGGTTTCCACGAGAAGTGGTAGAGGAAAACATACTACTCGCCATGTCTCTTTGCTTCCAATATCTGGAGGGGGGTTTCTGGCTGATACTCCTGGATTTAACCAACCCAGTTTATTGAAAGTGACAAAGCAGTCTCTTGCACAGACTTTTCCTGAAGTCAGTGATGCATAACTTGTATTTTAATAAATCCAGGGATAACAATGCTTTTCCTGTTTGATTGATCTTATCATCTTTCTTCTTATTCAGATCAGGAAAATTCTCAGTGCAAAGGAGACTGAGAAATGCTCATTTAAAAATTGCTTGCATCTGGGAGAACCTGGGTGCATTGTGAAGGGAGACTGGGAAAGATATTCATTCTATTTTCAACTTCTGGATGAAATCAGAATCAGGGAAGAGTTCCAACTTAGGACATTTGGAACTAAAAGAGAAGGGGATGTAAGGTATGATGAGCCTTTGTTGATTGCAAACCAACGCTATCAGTTAATTGGAAAGTATGATGCTTTGATCAAAGAGTTCAATTCTGGGATTTTTATCCTTTAGTAAAATTAACATTTTTTTTTTGCAGTTATTGTGATTATGAGGGTTTTACTCATTTTTAAAAACTGATTCTTATACTTTTACATGTTAATGTATATAGATACAGACATGAAAGAAGCTAACAAATTGCATTTCCTTATTGAAGATTGTGGGGAAAACAATAAATTTGTGGAAATACCAATAAGTATTTTTCCTGTAACATGTAGTAATGCAAAAAGGATCTCCCACGGATTATTGGTATGATATTCCTGACAAGCACCCTATAATCTTTTGCAGGTTGAAAATGGGAGATATGGGTGTTCAGCAAGCGGAACCACGGTTGGAACCTAAAAAGCACAGGAGACAATCTCGGAAGAGGATTAACCAGTCAATTTTAGACGACTTAGATGATGATGACGACGACGACATTGATGAGGAAAATGATCCCATTTTAAGGGCGCTAAGGGATGAAAACTCTTAGAATTTGGTTAGCCCCCAAACTTCTCATTGTAAATAGTCCCTTTCCATACGATGTATCTCGGAGTGAGCTAAGTTCCTATCAAAGAAGTTCATTTGTGTTTTGCTTGACCCAGATCTCTATCAGGTTGGTTCAATTTTGTTTATAGTCCATAAAAATGTCACCGATAATACACTTTCGAATTCTGATAACGGAAAATGTTGAATCTATACACAAATCAGAGTTGAAGATACAGTTACGATTATTCGAGACATCGGTAATACTAAATGTGATACCCTTAGATATTGTGGTGGGTTCATGCATTTGTAAACATGTAGGAAATTCATGCATTTGCATCATACTTTAATACCCACCACGGTCACCACCATGGCCCCTGCTTCAAGAATACAAAATGTATATCTTGTCTAATTACTTACTAATTTAAATTCAAAATTAACAATATCTCGTCACACTTTGAATTTAAGCTTGAACGTTGGAGACCGACGATTATCATCACATCATGTCATCTGATGACAAATAGAGAATTTTTCACAAATAAAACATCGATATTTTTTCACAAAAATAACACAAGCTCTCAATAACATTCTATCCAATATTTATTCGTATAATAGTTTTTATCTATTTTTAAATAAACTTCGCCTTTTAAAGAGCCAAATTCTAACACGAGTCAAAATCCCATTTTTCAATAATAAATATCTGAATTAAGTATTTCTTTTCTTTTTTTTAACAAAATAATAAAAACATAAACTACAAAGGAATAAATGAAATGATTATAATATGAAAAAGTGAGGTACAAGATAATAATGGTTACAAATAGAAAACTGGACAAATTGTTTTTAATAAAAGGCTTGTTTAAAATGAAATTTTAACTAGAACATAGTATATAAATTCATCTTCAAATGATATTTCTCTGAAAAATAATTTGTAACACAGTTTAAGTAAGCGTAATTTTTAAACATTGGTAACAATTATTTATCACAAACAATGCCATAACATTTACATAGAACTCGAACGCTCAGATCAAAAGTATACGTCAATAACTCCGGTCTTCAACTTTTACAAACAACTTCGGCCGATTTGACATTTTAAAAAAAATAAAATACTCACTGGTTGATTTGATCATTGATCCCCTCAACATTAGTGGATATGACAATATATCCACAAATAAAGTTGTCTGCACTCCTAAAATGTAGACTTGTTTTCAAATCCTTCTAATACAACACCTCAATTATTCACATTCTATATTAAATTCCCTAAGAACTCAGCTAGAAATATGATGTATAAACTTCAGAAAAACATAATACTTAAGAGATTTTAGAAGCACAAAATCCATACAAAACTCTTTAAAATATATTTAATTACAAGAATATAAAAATTACACCAATGAGAAGGGAAGACGGTTCGTCACAAACAGAAATAACAGATTAGACAGAAGATCAGCATTAACGAAATAAAATCCCAAACAAAAATACCTTTTGAATTTGAAGTACTCAATTTTTGCATGGCTCAATTAACTAAAAACATAGTATGCTCAACAAAAAGTGCTGTTCAACATTCAAATGCGGCTCATCACAAATATTCAAATTTAAAAAATGAAAACGATCTTCAAAACTGACATAATCTAAGAAGATGAATCCCTCAATAACTAGCATCAAGAGCAATTTAAGATGAAGCCCCACTACGAAGAGCACCCTTCTTCTTGCTAGTTGCCAATTGTGTCTCCGGCTACAATACCAAAAGTAAATAATATTTTAATACAAAGAAGGAAATCAAGATAATGTTAACAGAGAGATGGGCACTGTTACCTCTTTCTTCACAGGCTCTTCCTTCTCAGATAATATCAGCTCAATATGGCAAGGAGATGACATATAAGCTGTAAAAAACCAAGTGTATTAGAAATCCATTAGAACAACAACATCTATAAATAAGTTCAGAAACATACGGTTGATTCTTCCATGGGCTCTGTAGGTGCGGCGTCTTTGCTTCTGTGCTTGATTAACCTGGATATGAGAAATATAAAGAGCATCTACATCCAAACCTTTCACCTGTGGCAAAGCAATAAGTTAACGACCATAAAAGTTAACATTTATTTACATGGTAAATCAAATATAATAACAAAAAAAGACATACTTCAGCATTACTCTCGGCATTCTTCAGCAAATCCAGGATGAATTTAGCTGATTTGACAGGCCAGCGTCCTTGTCCATTGGAGTGTCTGTTTTTGGCCTGAGCTGTCCTCCCAACACCTCTGCAAAAGCGTCGGAAAGGGATAGCTTGTTTGTGGGCCAATACATCCTCCAAGTATCTTTTAGCTTTAACCAGAGGCAACTTCCTGATGGCAAATGCAGTCTCCCTAGTGTTCTGTAAATGAAACAGAGAAACATGAGAATAAATTAAATTATACAACTACTAGCTGATGGCAAATGAAGTCAATCACTACTATTTAACATTGATCAACTAGAAAGTAAAACATATAAATCAAAAGCAAAAGGTGTTCATATGCTATAATGTTCAAAGGAACCTACTCATTCAAGGGAATTTCCTTCAAAGTATAATAACGATATACTTTCAAACAAATTTTACAAAATCTATATTGGGGAAAGTTTTATTTTAGAGCATATTCATGGCGTAATATAAGCATTATTAAAAGGGTATGTTCCATCATTTACTGAACCTTTAGTCACAACAAAAAGACATAGGTTCACCCAATAACAATGGAGAATATTATATCCCTGAAGTTTACCAGAGGTCAGTCAACACAACTGCCAAACCCCTGCTTTTTTTCATCAGGTTTTTCACATACGGCACACAAGATAATGCATATGCACATGAATATTACATTCAATAACAATGTTACATCATTTACTGAATATTAAAATAATATGTTCCATCATTTACTGAACCTTTAGTCACAACAAAAAAAACATAGGTTCACCCAATAACAAGGGAGATTGTGATATCCCTGAAGTTTACGAGAGGTCAGCCAACACAACTGCCAAACCCCAGCTTTTTTTCATCAGGTTTTTCACATACGGCACACAAGATA
>Ga0099823_1004942_pt1 | contig 13174 bp, 13 predicted proteins | sample CowpearedBW_FD_76831 | JGI IMG/M metagenome (GOLD analysis project Ga0099823, IMG submission 76831) | Root nodule microbial communities of legume samples collected from California, USA - Cow pea red BW | ecosystem: Host-associated > Plants > Roots > Nodule | place: USA: California | collected... | reverse complement strand
GAATTTGTTCTCTTCTGCATATATTCCTAAAGTTGAGCAAATCCATGAGGTCATCCTGAAACCACCATGATCGAAAAAATTTAACATAAAAAACATATTGTCCTTTACTTACTTATACTTAAATAAATTTCTAAATAAATTTATATAAGATATTAATTCACCATATTAAACTCAAAATTTTAGAAAATATTTAGTTCTAGAATTCACCTTTTGCCTTAATTTAATATGGGAAAAGGTCAACCTTTCCCAGAGGACTAACTGCATAACCAGATCCTTATATTGGCTAGATATTACGTAATATAATTCCCTATACCAAATGATTTTAACTCGGCCTTTTTCTTTTGAATATTTACTTTATATTAATATAATACTTAATGGAAGACATATATACTTTTTTTCTCTCCTATAATAATCTCACTTTTTATATGTACAAGTTATGTATTCTTTTATTCTCATTTTTACTCCATAAATTATGTTAATTTTGTTTTTAATTTTCTTAGGACGTGATATTTTATAATATGACACATATAAACGTGACACTAGTCTTTTATTCTTCCAACTCCAAAAAAGACTTCCTACTTTCTTTTTAATTAAAGATAAATAATTCTCTTTTAGTTATAAAATAGACTCCAAATTTACGCTGCCTGTATTCCAAAATGTATTTTTAATATTCTTTTTATATATGGGAATGCCTATTCTAAAATACAAATTTAACATTATTTTCAGGATTAGTTTTTTGAATTTTTAACATGTTTTTGAAATAACTGTTTTGGACCATACAAATATGCACTCAATTCTGGAGATATATTTTTGGAATATACAAAATACGTTCATTCAATTTTAAAGTAATCATTTCAAAATATAAATATAATTTAAACTTGATTTGAGAATAGTTATTCCAATATATCCGAATTGGAGAAACCAGATTTTAAATATCAATAATAGGGATTAAAGTAATAAACATTTCAAGATCAAGTGTGGCATATTTAAACAAGACATTATTGTACAAACAAATTACATGAGAAACATTGGGTAAGCCCTTTTTCTGCTCTAATAAAGTTTGGGCTTGAACTTATTAGAGAGTCCAAGTAAGCCTACTAGTTATCTCTAGGACGCTACTCAGTCTACTCACCCTTATTCTATTTCTTTTCTCTAAAACAGTGCCCCTCCCTTCTTTATCTTCTAAAGTAGAAGCTATGCTAGCGTAACTGCGAAACGTCTCTCGGAGTTAGTGGAAAGCTCCTTCCACATAAGTTAAACACTTGAACCTCATGTTTTCCTCCCTTCTCTGTATGGTAGTGTTGGTTTAGCTTTGGGAATCTTCCTTTCGTGTACCCTTGTATCTATTTCAGCTTCTTAAGCTGCCAGCTGCCGTCATACTATGGTGAGCTTCTGTTAGGGCTCTCTTTCACTGTGGTTCTTTGTCCAGTTAAGGAAAGTTAGAGCCTTTGTGTTTTCTTGAAATATTTTGTATGTTGTGGCTCTGCTTTGTGTTTAAAATGCATGTTTGATGATTGTGGTTGTATAAGAATGAGTTTGTAGTGTTTCACATGAAGTTGCTGGTATGCATGCATGAGAGCATGTGAGATTTGCTAGGCTCGCCCAAGCGAGTGGGTTGTCGCCTTGCCTAAGCGAGACTAGTAAAACCTCTAAAGAATCAGTTAGTCTCATATAGAGCAGGACTGATTTAAGTGGTGAGAGTCGCGGGAGGCCCTAGTCTTTGGCAGGATAATGACCTTAGATGTTTGAAGGTTAACCTTGTGTGTGGTAGGGTGAAACCCATTGGCAATGGCTCTGTAGAGCAGTAGAGGCCACCACAAGTGTAAGCATCCAGTGAATCCGATCTTTCTTATACGTATCCGGATAAATTGAGTCTTAGAGTCATACTGTTTGTTTGCCCTCACATGTTGAATGCCTACTATTCTGCGTGTTTGAAGTTTGTGTAAGATTACTTGCTCAATGCTATGTTAAAAATCAAATTTTATCTCTAACTTACCTTTTTGCTTGTGTTTGTTTTCTTGTGTGGTGTTTCTTTTTGCGATGATCACCGAATCCTTGCATCCTGAAACTCTAAAGAATTCGTTAGTCTCACGTAGAGCAGACTGATTCAAGTGGTGAGAGTCGCGGGAGGCCCTAGTCTTTGACAGGATAATGACCTTAGATGTTTGAAGGTTAACCTTGTGTGGTAGGGTGAAACCCATTGACAATGGCTCTGCAGAGCAATAGAGGTCACCACAAATGCAAGCATCCAGTGAGTCCGATCTTCTTATATGTATTCGGATAAATTGAGTCTTAGAATCATACTGTTTGTTTGCCCTCGCATGTTGAATGCCTATTGTTCTGCCTGTTTGAAGTTTGTGTAAGATTACTTGCTCAATGCTAGGTTAAAAATCAAATTTTATCTCCAACTTATCCTTTTATTTGTGTTTGTTTTCTTGTTTGGTGTTTCTTTTTGCGATGATCACCAAATCCTTGGTGTGAACAGTGGAGATTCCTGGATCATTCAGATGGTAGTGATGCTGCTGCCTTGTCTTGGACATGGTAGCTGATGCTCTTTTGAGCAACTTTTGTCATACTGTTTTATTTTGCAACTCCTTGTTCGGTGAGTATTCTCAAGTTAAGTTGTGTCATGTCTAAGTTAAGCTTATGGTCAATGATGTGTACCTTAGTACTTTTCCTTTCAATATATTATGAATAACTTTAGAAGGTTAATTTTTATATACTTTTTGTTGGTGCTCTATTTTATACTATAAACATGCGACATTTTATTTATTAAAATTATTCTACTAAATTGGGACGTTACACGTTGTTAGACATTGTTAATACTTGAAGCATTGATGGTGAATGAGTATTAGCGAAAGTAAAGTTCAGAAATTGAAACCTCATTTTCTTCATGAACTGATTTACTCCATCGTGTTTCCCTTCAATTGTACTTCCATAACTGCATGTGTGGAATGCTTCAAGTAAAGTTGAATCCCAATGACTCAGAAATTTTAATTTCGTCACCCTCTTCATGTTCTTCTTTGACGTCATCTGGAACGGATTTAAGGCAAGTGATGGACTTTGCAATATCATAAGTGTCAAAATTTATAATAATGTCTTATATAGACTTATTTTAAATTAAAAGCTTTTGAATGAATAAGAGGCTTACAGATGTGTATATTTCATGAAAGATATAGGAAAACAAAATGAAACCACGCCTGTTGTAGCAGTTGCAGATTAATGTTCTTTAGACATACAAAGATCTTTATTCTAACGTTTTGGAGGGATCGGATATTGTTGCTTCATTTCAGTAATTATTTAGATTCAAATTGTAGAGAGATCATTTTTTTTTTTTTGAAGAGGAATTATAGTGAGTCTCTAGACTCGAAATGCAAAGACATCGAGTTTCAAGCTCGAAACAAAAAGACTAAACAATGACAAACAAATTTCAATTTCAGATACTATTTTTTCAATTTCAAACAATACTATGCCCAACAAATCAATGGACATTTATTGAGTTCAGTGAGTTCAGCATGAATTTCCATTAGCATTAAAGGTTGATGGTGGAAGTGTGAGAGGATCACAGTGAGGGTGCTGGTGCATCAGCAGTGGTAGAAGGTTCATCATAGAAGCGAAAGTTTTCATATCTAATATTACAACTGGGTGTTGCAACTCTACCACTTATCTTGCCGCTGCTTGCGATTCTTGAAAAAGCATCAACCAAGCACCGGTTGCAGTCTTGTTGAGACAAGTCAGGGGTGCACTGCGCAACACCATATATGGTGCTTCCTAAATTTGTTGCAGTTGCATTTCCGGCAGCATACTTACGACGAGAGTCACCTGATGCAGAAGCTATGGCTGTTAGATTCTCCACCAAGTTGTCCAACACTTGATTGAACTGCTCCACGTTGGTTGCATTCACTAACTCCAACGTATAAAACAAAGGTGATGTTTCCATGAGGCCAAATATTGAGCGGTTTGAGTAACGCAACATGCACTTGTCATACCACCCAATTGCCTCTTTCTGGTTTGGACAAAGCTGTGTGAGAAGGACCGTTGAATTGTTTATGCAGCTGCGGCATTCTTCTGCTTTAACATCTCCTCTGCACAACCCAATGGCGTATACTTTGTCACTGTTTTCACCGTAGGAGCGGTTGTAGAAACCATAGTCGATTTCTGTGTTGAAAGTGAGATTGGACAAAAGGGTGTTGAGGTTGGTCTCATAGGTGCTGTTGGCTGTGAACCTGCCTTCAGCACTGAGACAGAAGTGATTTAAGAAACTTGGCTGCGCGCTCGCTTGAGCTATGATTATGAAAAGGAGGCAACAGACATAGGAATGCAACCTCGAGGAAACAAAAACGGCCATTGTGTTAGCGTTCTTTCAGAGATTAATTTGGTGAGTAAAATTTGTGTTGTTGGTACTTTTATAAGCAAAATTTGTTTGGCACTCTGTATGAAACGAAACTTTTATCATAGAATTGGAGAAGACGTCACATATGTATGGGAACGGAAGAAACTGTAAAACTGAGACTGGGCCATGCGTGTTCTAAGTACTTTGAATTTTTCTTGTTAAGACGAGGGGAAATGTTTTAAATTTTGATTCGTATTGTGATTGTAATTTGTATCCTTTTTTAAATTTAGAAACTGGTCTGGATTCGTTCCTGCTTGTGTTATAGAAAGACCATGTCAGCTACATACGTATCACTCTAGGAAGAAATTATTAATTTACCGCTCAATAAAACAATACCAAGTCCTTACTTTGAATGGGTAGCATTCAGCAACAAAATATATATGAAATTGTTTATTACAACTAATATTCTTTTATGTTTTTACTAAAAACAATTACAGATAAGTTCTTCAAACAGCCATCTTTGTTTTTTTTTTTAATGTACAAATTGAAATGCATCTCTCTGTTTATTTAATAAAAGGAATACTATAAGTCGTAAAGAGTTCAAATAAGATTTAATTGCAGTAACGATCATTACATTTGAGTATAACCATGTGATTCATATTTAACGAGGATATAGACTACTAATTGAAGCCTCGTTAGCTGATCCTTCAGCACAATAACTTTTCTGTTCACTTGACCCTGTTTCTATAGAACCATACCTCGAAAACTGGATAACTGATAAACAGCTATTTTTCATAAAATAAGCAGGTTGCAATGGAACTGGTAGAGCAAAAGAGTGGCTATCAAGCATAAGCACCACTGATGCCATTGTTGGTCTATCAGCAGCCTTTTCTTGTACACAAAGTAGTCCAATGTGAATGCATCTCACTATTTCATCTCGCAAACCATTATGCAAGGCGGGATCTATAATATTAGCTATTCTCCCTTTCATCCAGTTTTTCCAAGCCTGCAAGAAGTTCATATGAAAACACATTAGCTCCAGTTTTTCACTTCTACCATTGTAAGTGGATTAGCTAATGCCTAATTCTCCGTTATAAACCTTATAATGTCAGAGAAGATGAAAAAGGTAGACATACTAAGCTTAATAGATGCTCTGCATTCTCTCCATTACGAAATCCACTATTCTTTTGGCCACTTACAATCTCTAGCATTATTACACCAAAACTGAAGACATCTAACTTCATCGAGAGTTTTCCATGCCTCGCATACTCAGGTGCCATGTATCCACTGCATGTCAACAAGAACAAGCTCAATTACGTGCAAACATTACCTGTTATTTGGACAACAGTCCATTCTCCTCGCATGTACTAGTTAAGGACACGTATCAGAAACTAAACAGCTTATAATATTTTGATACTTACTAGGTTCCTGCAATTTTACTTGCATTAAACTGTGTTTGATCCACATTAAAAAGCCTTGCAAAACCAAAATCTGAAATCTTAGGATTCATGTTATCATCTAAAAGAATATTGCTCAGTTTGAGATCTCGGTGAATAATCCTCTGCTGAGAATCCTCATGAAGATAAAGAAGACCATAAGCAATGCCTTTAATTATACCGTAGCGTTTTTTCCAATCCAAATGTGCTCTCCCGATGTGATCTGTTTGCCAATGAGTACAATCACTTAATCTTTTAAGCTAGAGTCAAAATCTTTCTTCATTTAGTCATGCAAAAGAAATTATGTGATTGACTAGCTAGAGGTATAAAGTAAAACAAGCATACCAAATATGTGGTTGTCAAGACTTTTGTTGGGAAGAAACTCGTAGACAAGAAGTCGTTCTTCTCTTTCAAAACAGAAACCAAGGAGCTTAACTAAATTTCTGTGCTGAAGCCTTGACATTAACAGTACTTCATTCTTGAACTCAATATCTCCTTGGCCAGAGTTGCTACATAACCTTTTGATTGCTACTACTTGTTCATTGAAGAGTGTGCCCTGAAGATGTCATGGTAACAGTGCTTCATGCATGTAAAATTGGTCAACAATCACTTTTTGACATTAAGATAAATTTAATCGTAAGGGTGGAATGTTTACCTTGTAAACAGGTCCAAATCCTCCTTGTCCTAGCTTGTTTGCATCAGAGAAGTTGTTTGTAGCGACTCTGATGGTGTCAAGGTCAAACCGTGACGACTCTAATTGTATAATTTTATCATCGACCTTAGCTTCACCTAGATGGGGGAGATAGTTTAAAGCCATAACAGTTGAGTTTGTCAAATGGAAATCAAAAGTCCAGCATAGAAAAGTAAAATTTTCCAAGGCAATTATTCAATAGATCAAGTACTACATGTAAGCAATTCATTTATTGAAAATAGTTGTATTCCCTTTTTGGTTTTTGTTCTTAAGTCCCTAAAGTTTTTTTAGAGAAAATCTCTCTTATATGTCAGATTCCTTGTCAGTGCCAAGTAAAAGGAAAATTGATTCATCTTGCAGTAGGTGTCACACGACCTAACTAAGAAGAAATCACAGGAAAAAATATCGACTCTTATATAACAGATAAAATAAACACCTGAACTTACTCTCAAAATACTTTCTTAGCTTCCATAATCTTAAATAGATGCAAATAAGAATCAGCACCCCAGTAAAGACAATAATTGGCACAACGTACTTGGCGTTGACAGGTTGTGATCTGTTGCTTTTTCCTGCATAAACCGAACAGAGAGACAAGGAATTGAAGATGCCTCTAAGGTGCGGAGCTGTTAAGTCTAAAAATACCCTTATGCAATAAGGGTTCTCAATTTTATCTTTCCTTACTCTGGAATAATATCATATAATAATAAAATCTCCCTCAACATATATGTCTGAGAGAGGTTTAAATTTACTTAAGTTAAGATGTACTAAATTGGGAATCAGTAGTAATTCAAACCATGCTGCAAATTGTAACAATTAATACCATGATAAGTACTCTGAGAAGAGTTTGAAGTGGTGTATGGTGTAGGTGAGGATGAAGGAGGAGATGCAAATCCTTGTGGTGGCAATTGTAGTGCTAGTGTCTCCGCAGTAGGCTCATAGAAGCTGGAGTTCATATATCTGAAATTACAGCTTAATTTAACAATTCCGCCACCAATTCTGTTATTACAATATTTGGATATTTCTGAAAAGGCACCACCTAAGCAGTCATTGCACTCTGCCTCAGTCAATTCAGGTGAGCACTGAACAACGGCATATATAGTTTCAGAACTCGGACCAGTTGCATTTCCTGCAGCAAATTTATTTCTGTTAAAGGAATCAGCTGATGCGGCTTTCTCTCTTAGTTTGAAAAGCAACTTGTTCAGCACATAACTGTACTGATTCCAATCTGTTACATTAGCTTCCCACCAAAAATAAAAGCGGAAACTAGAATCTTGGTAACCAAATATCGAGTTATCTGCATAGTGTAACATGCACAAATCAAATCCTCCCACAGCTTCCTTCTGATGTGGACAGTACTTTAGGAGAAGGGAAGTAGAATGATTGAGGCAAGTAAGGCAGGTATGTGGGCTAACATCTCCTCTACAAAGGCCAGTTGCGTAGACTCTATCAGAGTCTTGGCCATAGGAGGAGTTGTAGAAGCCATTATCAATTTGGGTGTTGGAAGTGAGCCTTGAAAGAACAGTATTGAGGTTAGTTTGGTAGGTGGTATTAGGGTCATAGTCTCCACTTTGGTAGCAGATTGTGTAATTGTATTGGTAGTCTGGCTCGGCAATAGCTTGAGAAATAAGAATACCAAGAAGTGACAGGAAAAAAAGCACTGTTTCAGAGACCATGCTGTATAATGTTGTGCTATTCGATTCCAGGCAAGAAACTACATATGACTTAGACTAAAGTAAGGGTGGAATTTAAGGCAGAGAAGGAGCGAAGACCGGGATTCAACCAAAGTGAGAGTCACAATTGGTACTGTAAGGAAAGAAAAATAAATTAATTCATTATTAAAAATTTAAACTCGTCAAATAAAATTATACATAAAAACTCTTACTTAGACTTTCTTTCTGTTATTTTTTTTCTCTGCTGTTTTTTTTTTCAACCAAACACGTAAAATCCATTGATTTGTTGTTTTGAATTCTAATTCTAATAATATTTTACAATCTTCATCATAGTCCATTCTTCACGAACAATACTATAATTATAAATTTTTGATTAAAAATAACAATTTTCTTCTTTTGAAAAACGGAAATCTGTTATCCATGCTGCGACAATTTAACAATTTGTCTTTTACCGACAAATTTCCATTAATGATAGTGAATTGTAAAAGAATAGGTTTTTCTGCCCAGTTCTCACGTCTTAGAAAATGCCAGAGTTTCATCTATCATGCGTATTGGTCACGGACAGTAAGTGTTGGACCAAAAATTCACACAGACATTACTGGTCCTATTTTTGTCATGAAAGAAAATTAATTATATCCATGTTAATATCATAAAATAAGAAAGATTATTAACATTTAACTTCTCATGGCATTAACATATACCATTTGAAAATTGACCGTTGAATTTGTCTTGGGTGGAGTGGAGAATGGACACCTTTCAAGACAATGATGGACTTGATAGTGGTTTGCTGAGGAATGACAGATTAAAGTATCTGATGAGTATAGAGAGTTAAAAACGAAGGTAACGGTGAAACGAGTACAACTTTTGTAATTTGAATCGCTTTGTTGATACGAAATCTCCCAACTATAAACGAAACAAATATAAGAGTTTTGATAAGAGTAATTCTGTAAACGAAATCTTTTCACCGAAATGGTGTTGAACAATTCTTCCTTCTTCTCATAGCAAGCACTAAAAAACTGTTTTTCATGATACATTTATGGTTGTTACCTTTGACTATGATCATATAATTTACATCTAACGAGGATATAAACCACTAATTGAAACCTCGTTTGTTGATGCATCAGCAAAGTCAATTTTCTGTTCATTTGATCCTGTTTCCACAGAACCGAACTCCGAAAACTGAATGACTGATGAACATCCATTAATCATAAAATAGGCAGGTTGCAATGGAACTGGTAGAGAAAAAGAGTGGCTATCAAGCATAAGCACCACCTCAGCCATTGTTGGTCTATCATCAGCCTTTTCTTGAACACAAAGTAGTCCAATGTGAATGCATCTCACTATTTCTCCTCTCAAAGCATTATTTAAGACAGGATCTATAATACTATCTGCCGTCCCTTTCCTCCAGTTTTTCCAAGCCTGCAATGCAAGTAGTTCATCTTAGAGAACATTAGTTCCATTTCAGTTTTCTACTGCTACCATTTCAAGTGGATTAATTAATGCCTAATGTTCTATTATAAACCTTATAAAAACGAAGAGGATAAAGAAGGTAGACAGACATACAAAGCTTAGTAGATGCTCCACATTCTCCCCATTTCGGAATCCACCATTCTTTTGGCCACTTACAATCTCTAGTAGTATTACACCAAAACTAAATACATCTAACTTCATTGAGAGTTTTCCATGCCTTGCATACTCAGGTGCCATGTATCCCCTGGATGTCAATAAGGACAGATTCAATTAGATGCAAACATTACCAGTTCTCTTTAAACTAATCCATGCTCCAGATGAAGATTAACTGTAAACTAAATAGTCCTATAATATTTTGATACTTACAATGTTCCTGCAATTTTACTTGCGTGAGTAAGTTCTATCTCAAACAACTTTGCCAAGCCAAAGTCTGAAATCTTGGGATTCATTTGGGCATCTAAAAGAACATTACTCAATTTGAGATCACGATGGATGATCCGTTGTCGAGAATCCCGATGAAGATAAAGAAGACCTCCAGCAATGCCTCCAATTATTTTGTAGCGTGTTTTCCAATCTAAATGTGCATGCTTCGTGGGATCTATATGCCGACACGAGTACAATTATTTAAAGTTTAGAGTCAAAAACCTTTTCTTCATCTAGTCATGCAAAAGAAACAATGTAAGGGACTTGTAGTTTAAGAATAAGCTAACTTACAAAATATGAAGTTGTCAAGACTTCTATTGGGAAGATACTCATACACAAGGAGTCGTTCTTGTCCTTCAAAACAGAACCCAAGTAACCGAACTAAATTTCGGTGCTGAAGCTTGGTGACTAAAACTACTTCATTTTTAAACTCCACATGTCCTTGCCCAGAACCCCTTGACAACCTTTTCATAGCAATCATTTGTCCGTTGCTTAGCTTACCCTGAAAATATATCACAGTCCAGTATTGCATCCAAATATACCATGTTTTAGATGAAGGGGTAATGTTTATCAGAATGAAAAGTTCCATCTTACTCTGTAAACAACTCCAAACCCACCGTGTCCAAGTTTGTTAGACTCAGCAAATTCATTTGTAGCAACTCGTAAGGTGTCAAAGTTGAATTGCAGTGACTCAATAAATGTAATTTCATCATCACTATCTTCTTCTCTTTTAACTTCACATGCATGAAGACCCCAGTAAAATTAGTGCAAGTAAAAGAATAACATCAAGAGAATAATTTCTCGTGATAAACAAGTAGTGAATGGCTAAATTGATTTCCCCTGTTAGCTAACTAGAAGTATTTTGAGAAAAACATACTTTTAACTACTGGAAATATTGACCTAGAATTTGTGTGCATAATCTTCTCTCTAAATATGTTTAGGAGAAAAAGAAAGTAACATAAGTATTTTGATAAGTTAGAACTAATTTTTTTTTTTTCTTTTTTCTAAATTCAATTACATATAAGTTCTTCCAAGCAGCTATCTTTGCTTTTTTATTGTCTACAAAATGAATTCCATCTCTCTGTTTATTTAACAAAAGAAATACTGTAAGTCATAAAGAGTTCAGTTAAGATTTACATTGCTGCCGTTTACATTGGAAGACTACTTTTCTATCAGAAATGAAGATAAATCCATGTTAGACTTACATTCATCCTTTTTTCTTGGCTTCCTCCCACTTAAATAGATGCATAGAAGAGGGAACACCAAAACAAAACAGGCAACTGGCACTGCTATGGTGATCACGGTTCGTGATGTGTGGCTCTTTCCTGTACAACTTAGTATCCTCATGTCGGGATTAAGATTAATAAAATATTCAGCATAAAAAAGGTAAGCATGCCAACATAAGCCCAACTTTTTAACACTTTCCCCTCTACAAATGAGCCTGTTAAACAGCTCACGAAAGAGGAAAACGTTGAAATTATTGAGGTGTAGGCAACTAGCAGGTGACAAATACCTTGTGAGGAAGAGGCGTTGGTGGTGGATGGTGATGGTGGCGCTGGCGCTGGCGCATATGGGAGCAACTTCACCGTAGGTCCGTAAAAGATTTTGGGGTCAAATCTAATTCTACAATTGGGTTTTAAAACAATGCCTCCAGACCGTCCACTACAACAATCAAGGATCAACGCCATAGCTTCCTTCAAGCAGTTAGTGCAATCTTCAGATGTCAAATCAGGCGTGCACTGCGTGTAACCATATATTTTTTGAAATTCTGGAGCAGGTGCACTGCCTGTAGCATACTTTCGACGAGAGTCACCTGATGCAGCTATGCTTGTTAGATTCCTCATCAAGCTTTGAAGCACTGCATTGAATGGGTTCACCCGACCCGTTACATTCAATGTGTAAAATGGTACCTGAAAAGGTTCATTTTCCACAATACCAATTATGGAGCGGTTTGAGTAGCGTAACATGCACTCTGCACCCCACCCAATTGCTTCTTTCTGGTTTGGACAGTGCTCTGCTAAAACGCCTCTGGTGTGGTTGAGACAGTTGAGGCATTCATCCTGTTTTTGATCGCCTCTGCAGAGCCCAACGGCATACACTTTGTCTGGGTCTCGACCATATGAGAAATTGTAGAAACCGTAGTTGATTTCTGTGCGGGAAGAGAAACTGGATAAAAGGGTGTGGAGGTTTTTGTGATACGGGCTGTTCACTGTGTAGTTTCCGACTTTGCTGTAATCGTATACCCAATCGCTAGCTTCCGATATGAATATGAGAAAGAGACAACAAAGAAAAGAAAGGAGCCTCAAAGAAAGTGCAGCCATAGCCTTTGTCATTGTTCTCCTCCATTTACAGGTATAACATGCTCAAGATTCAAACTTTACACAACAATGACGTTTTCTCTCCAGGAAGGTCAAGTTGACTTAGTTCGTAAGTCTTTCGTCACTAAAAATAATAGAAAAAAAAATCAATTTTTATCATAATTAACTTTTAAAATAATAAAATTATATAAATTAATGTTTTAAATTATTATATCTAACAAATCACTTATAAACTCCTACAATTCGTCTTCTTTTTCTCCATCCATGTAAATTTCTAATTTGAAAATTTTATATATTTGAGAGATTATAAAGTATGATTTCTAATATCTAAAAATTATTTACATAATTTATTTTCTTCGGAAATTTTATGGAAGATATAAAGAAATATATTAAGAATAAAATTATTATAAAAATAGTTTATGGACACTAATGACACCTCTAATATTTTTTATCTCTCTTCTTTTCATCGTAGACTTTAATTTTTTTACTGTATAAATACTAGTATTTAAACTTAAATGCTTGATAAATTTGGTATAATACGCTTTTGATAATTGATTGGAATTTATTTACAAATATAAGTAAATTTTAGTAAGTACTGTAATATGTAGTCGACAAATTTTTATAATCTCGAATGAATTTTAAATAATAATAGAGAGTAGATTAGAAGATACTTTATTATTATTTCTCTACCTACGTTTGCAATGAGATTATTTTCGCTTCAAATATTTTTATAACTTTTATCCAATACAGTAAATTATTTATTCAAGTCTTATATTCCTATACATCTTGCTTTTATGTTTTATAGTCTAATTATAAAAAAAAAAAAAAAATAT
>Ga0099823_1004941_pt1 | contig 13174 bp, 10 predicted proteins | sample CowpearedBW_FD_76831 | JGI IMG/M metagenome (GOLD analysis project Ga0099823, IMG submission 76831) | Root nodule microbial communities of legume samples collected from California, USA - Cow pea red BW | ecosystem: Host-associated > Plants > Roots > Nodule | place: USA: California | collected... | reverse complement strand
GCCAGCGGCTGTCCGGCCCCGGGCGCGCGAATCCAGAGACAAGTCCTGACCCGGCGGTCTGCCGATCCCGGCTATGCTGCGCCCCGGCTCGTCCGCCGCGGCCTTCCGCGATCCACCTTGTCCGCCGTCCTCGATCCCGCCACGACCCCGTTGCATCGAGCCCCCGACCAGATGGGGCAGGCCCTGCTGCTGGCCGTGCTCCTGCACGTGCTGCTGGTGCTGGTGGTGGGCAATGCGCCGGGCGGCTCGGCCAAGCCGGGCGAAGGTGCCTGGGGGCCGCTGAACGTGCGGCTGAAGGGGGATCGTTTCGAACCGGGTTCGGGCGAGCCGGCGACGGTGCTGCCCGAGCGCGGCCCGCCCGGCGAGGCGAAGCAGCCTCGAGCCGGCGGAGCGGTGCGGGAGCGGGCGCCGACGCCCGAGGAGCGCAAGGCCCCGGGCGCCGCGCGCCAAGGGCAATGGCGGCCCCAGCCGGGTGACGAGCTCACCGGAGATGCGCCTGCGGACCGCAGCGCGCCGCCTGTGAGCACGTCGCCGGCGGTGACACCATCGCCCGCGCCGCCCGCGCCTGCACCCACGCCTTCACCCACGCCTGCACCATCGCCGACGCCCGCTCCGGCGCCAGCGCCGGCCCCCGAGCCGCCTCCCGCGATCACGACGCTGACCACCCCCGGCGAGGCGACGATCGCTGCACCGACACGCATCGCGCCGTCGCGGGAGACAGCCACCGCGAGACCCGCCCCTGCCACCGAGGCGCTGCAAGCGCCCTCGCCCACGCTGCAATTGCCGGAGCGCCCGGCGCCGATCCTCAGCGAGACGCCGACGACGCTGCGCCGCATCGATCGCAATCCGATCGAGCGCATTCAGCCGCCGCCCGTGCCGACGGAGTTGAAGGCCCCGGCGGAGCTGCCCCCGCTGACGCCAGCGCCGGCGTCGGCGGCCGCTCCGGCGCCCACTCCCGCTCCGCTGACGCCTGCTCCCACCCCTGCACCGCCGACGCCAACGCCAACGCCGGCACCGACGCCATCGCCGACGACGCCGGCCGCTGCCGCGACGCAGGCTCCCACGGCGCAGCCGCGCGCGACGGCCACGCCATCGACAACGCCATCGCCGCCGAATCGCGTATCGCTCGACGGCGCGACGACGGCGACGACCACGCAGCCGAGCGTTGGCGCGCCTGACGCCGGTGCGCGCACGGGCCACGACGTGGCGACGCCGGCGTCCGCCTCGCCGACAGCGCCGAAGCTCAATCTCGACCTGAACCCATCGCGAGGCCCGATGCGGCCGCGGGGCACGCCGTCGGGCGTGATTTCGGCGGTGCCCAAGCCGCCGGAGGACAAGGACGCGCTGGCCGAGGAGATGCGCAAGGCCGGGCAACTGGAGTGCCGCAAGGCCTACGCGGACAAGGGTTTGCTGGCGGTGGTGCCGCTGGTGCGCGATGCCGCGCGCGACAAAGGCTGCCGGTGGTGACGGCCGGCGCGTGCGATTCGCGCCCCGGTTCCATTCAAAACGCTGGCGAGCGAGAAATCTCTGCTATAGTCTGAGTCTTCGTTGGGGGGGTAGCTCAGCTGGGAGAGCGTCGCGTTCGCAATGCGAAGGTCGGGAGTTCGATCCTCCTCCTCTCCACCAACAGATCCAAGCCTCAGAGGGAAACCTCTGGGGCTTTTGTCTTTCTGGGGTGTAGCGCCGCTCGGCCAAGTGCGAAGCGACTTCCGGAGCCCTTCCCTCATTGGAGGCTCGAGATCCCCACAGCAATCAGTTCGACGCGGCGGCGGTCCATCCCCGGTTCCTTCAAAGCGCCTCGATACTCCTTGAGCGCATGCTCCGCTTCGGCGCGATGAAGTAGCGCCCGCCTCGCCCCGGCGCCCCACCTTCGCCGATGACCAGCTCGTCACCCAGCGAGGCACCCTTCGCGCCGCAGATGCTGCTGCAGGTGCTGTACTCGGTGAGGTCGGAGCGGCTGCTGATGGAGCAGGTGCAATACAACGTTCTGTTTCGCTGGTTCATCGGACTGTCGATGGTGCCCACGGTGTTCAGCAAGAACCGCCAGCGCTTGATCGAGCATGACGCGGTGGCGGCCTTCTTCAACGAAGTGCTGACGCAGGCCGAGCGTAAGAACTGGCTGTCCAAGGAGCACTTCAGCGTGGACGGGACGCTGATCCAGGCGTGGGCCAGCCACAAGAGCTTTGTGCGCAAAGGCGCAGGCGACGATAGCGACGGGGATGGTCAGGCCGGAGGCGAAGACTTCCGCGGCCAGCCGCGCAGCAACGACACGCACGAATCCAAGAGCGATCCGGACAGCCGGCTGTATCGCAAGGGCAAGACGGCCAGCGAACTGCGCTTCATGGGGCACACGTTGATGGATAACCAGCACGGCTTGATCGTGAACGCCAGGGTCGCAAAGGCCGATGGCCACGCGGAGCGGCAAGCGGCCTTGAGCATGGTGAGCGACACGCGCCAGATCGATCCAGGCGACGATCACGCTGGGGGCGGACAAGGGATATGACGCCAGGGAGTTCGTGCAGGACCTGCAGGAGTTGCGGGTCGTGCCGCATGTGGCGCAGAACAAATCGGGGCGCCGCTCGGCAGTGCCTGACGAGATCGCGCGAGAGCCGGGCTACGGGGTGTCGATGCAGTGCCGCAAACGCATCGAGCAAGGCTTCGGCTGGGCCAAGACCATCGGCTCGATTCGCTAGATGATGGTGCGCGGGCTCAAGAAGCTGGACCAGCTGTTCGTGCTGAACATGGCGGCCTACAACTTGGTGCACATGCGCTCGCGGGGGCAAATCCGTCCGCAGGCCGCTGGATGAGCGGCAAGGGCGCGCGAAACGCCGTCAAACGGTCGTTTTGTGACCTGCAAGGGACTGGATCGGCCCCACTTTGAATCAGATTCTCCGAAGTGCCGCTGAGGCCAAGGCAGAGGCATGTGAATCGAGGCTGTATTTCAGCAGCCTGTTAGCCCTCTCACCCACATCACCGCTGATCAATCACTCAAGACGAAGTGAAACGTCATATGCGGCAGCCAGAGTAGTCAGATATGAACGGTCGAATGTGGCTGGGGCAAGCCGCCTGAGTTCCCGACCGACGGACGTCAGCTTCATGCTGCATAGAATCAGCTCGCGCCGCTTTTTCTCTATGCAGGTGAATACCGCCATACAGCCAGGGAAAGCCAACCTAAGTGACAGCGGATCAGTCGGCAACGAAGCTTGGGGGGACAACTTAGCACTCGCAAAAATGTTTACACCCTCCGCCAGCAGTCCCGTCTCCTGCAAGAGCTCCAGTGCCGTATCTGAAAGCCCCCATGGCAAGAACCATTGATGGCGTCGCTCGACAAAATCTGCCAAGCCCGTCTGCACCGGGGTCAGCACATTACCACTTCCATTACTGAGGCTACAAAGCCTTTGAAACGCCTCAATTTCGTCTCTGCTGAGCGTCGCCAGCGTCTGTAGCGAACGAATGGAGAAGCTACCAGGCTTCGCCACCTCAGCATTTAAGACGCTAGCCCAGAGCTTCTGCATCGTAGCGTCAGAAACCTCTTGCCCCAAGCGAAAAAGAGTGCGCGTCCAATCCGAATTAACAGGGTCATCTGCCACAATCTTAGGCGGGTCCTCCAGAGCCAAATGGACGATTGCCTCGACGTTGCGCTGGCGCTGAAGCTCAGTTTGAACTAGCCTCATCCGAGCGCGCTCAGCAAGTTGCTGCTCGGCGTCGGCCATTTGAATCTTCGAGTTGATGGCCGCAGCAAGTTGACATTCCGATTTGGTCCGCTCGATATGGATGTTAGCCTCACCGAGCACTCGAATTTCGTATGCGCGAGCTTCGGCTTCGGCTCGAATCGCCCGTGGCTTGTAGAGAACACCGATCCCTTTCGCTACGACATCCAATAACTTCTCGGTGGCCTTACCAAGCCCCGCCAAGTCTTCAATTGTGGTCATATCGCGAGACAGTTCTTGGGGTATCAGGAGGGATTTCGCAAAGGGACGTAGCGGCCATGCGGCGCTCCATTTATTATCCATGCTTCCCGATTACGCATCGACCTGAGAGGAAACCCGTAGGCCCACTCTGCATGTCTGCTTTAATCCGAGAACGGGTTAGGCCCAGGCGCCTGGGTCGATTCTTGCACAAGCTTCCCGCACCGGCATACCCGCCACTGACCCAGTTCGGCGACGATTACAGCACGCCCTAGCGACCGGCATGGTATCCCGCACCTTGCGCAAGAACAAGCAACAACGCGGGCGCTGAGACCGTGGCGACCTCACCCAAATTCCGCCCTGCGTGGAACGAAGCGATGTGCTGCTTGGTGCCTGCCGGGTGGTACCACGCCGGACTGGGAAACCGACACAACAGCTAGCGGCGCACACGGAGGGCCAATGGTCCCTCGTGCATGCTCACCGGAATCTGGAACGAGTGAGTCGACTCCGGGGACTGGTGAGCTGGTCCCGAGCTACAACATGTCAGGTGCCCATCGCCTTTCACCAGGGAATGGCTACATTCTGTCAGAATCCCGAATCAGCCTACTTCACGACTGCGCTCAACCAGAAGACTTTGCACGAGGCAATATGACGACCAACTTGGCTGCTGGAACGGTAATCCCTTTTCTTCGTCGCAAGGATTACGTTCTTGTGAAGCCATTGGGCCGGGGTGCCTGTGGCGAAACAGTACTACTTCGCGACGATCTGATCGATAGACTGCTTGTATGCAAGAAATATGCACCGTCTTCGAATCTATTGAAGCAAGAGCTTTACGCCAACTTCCTTCGTGAAATCAAACTCCTTCACGAAGTAAATCATCACAATGTCGTCAGGGTGTTCAACTATTTCGTCTACCCCGACAAACACGCCGGGTACATTCTGATGGAGTACATCGACGGGATGAATATTGAAGAGCATCTCCGCACGCAACCCGAGGCCATTAATGACGTCTTTCGACAAGCATTAGACGGCTTTGCTCACTTGGAGCAGTGCAGCATCCTCCATCGCGACATCCGGCCCGGCAACCTTCTCGTCCGCCAGGACGGGATCGTCAAGATCATAGATCTTGGCTTTGGCAAGCGGATTCAAGCCAGCACAGATTACGACAAGAGCATCAGCCTTAACTGGTGGTGTGAACCTCCGAACGAATTCTCGATCGACACTTACGATAAATCTACTGAGGTGTACTTCGTTGGCAAACTTTTCGAAAAGCTAATTCAGGATCTTGGCATAGAGGAATTTAAGCATTCCGCACTTCTTGAGAAAATGTGCAAGCGAGATCCAGTCGAACGCATTGGCTCCTTCGCAGACGCGACAAATGAGTTGCTGATCAAGCGCGCCGACGACATCGACTTCTCTAAAGAGGAGCACGAGGCGTATCTACACTTTGCCAACGCGGTAATTTCGCATGTCAGCAAAATTATGCGCGGAACGAGGTACACAACTGATCTCGACGTAATCAGGGCGCAACTCGAAGCAGCTTACCGCAACTGCATGCTGGAACCACAAGCCCCGGACTGCGCACCCATTCTTAGAACGATTTTAGCCGGTGCGTTCCATTACAAGACCAAAGGATTCCAGACGTGGACGCTCCTTGCCTTTCTGCGTCTCCTTCGCAGCGCGCCTGTTGAAAAACAAAGGGTTGTCTTCGCCAATCTTCATACGCGACTCGACGCAGTTCCCCGCTATGAGGATTTCGATTTCGACGACGACATTCCGTTCTAGTAACTCATTCGCTTGGCGGTGCGGCCTTGCTCCAATCACGAACAAGGCATCGGTTCACGGCGGGTAACAATCCCCCCTCCGCACATGCGACTGCGGTAGGCGGTGACCTGACCTTGGCTTTGGCCCGCCCAGTCTCACCGGCTCTATACCAAGGACCATGATCCAGTGTCGCAGTTGAGCCAATACCTGACGTTTCATCGCAGCTCCCCCACCCGCATACCATAACTCCACGCTAGTAATATACCCAAGCTCTCTCCGTCGACTCGCCACAAAGCGATAACTCAGGAGCAACACCGATCAAGAGTTGCACTTTAGTTTCGAGTCCCACATCAACGCCGGATTGAATACGTCTTTGCCGTTCCTCTCGATGACCAAGCCCCACCGCCTTGTCGTCATGCCAAGAAGCCCTTTGCGCGTCTGGTCGTAGCAGATCGGTGAAGCCCCCCTTTGTCGCCACCCGGATGGCTGCCTCCGCCTCCAGCGGCGTTGGCTTCCTCCCGGGATCAGGGCGAGCACGCCCGGCACGACTCCGCAAACGCCGCCGCGAATCCCCCGAATCAGCGGTGGGTCACCGCTTCCCGCGATTGCGGCGCCCGCTGGGACAGGTCTAGTATTGATCGCTCCCACCCGGCGTTCCGGGCCGCGCGCCCGGGGAGCCGGGAGCCCGCCGCCACGCGGCCAACCGCCTTCCAGGAGCACCCCATGCTTGAACTGATCGGCGCGATTCTCGTGGGCGCGTTCGCCCTCACCTTCGGGGTCCTGTGCATCGGCCCCATGATGCTCGGCACCGAGGACCTCTGAGCCGCACGCCAGCTCAGAGCCCCTGACAGGCACAGGGCTTGCCGCTATGGCAGCCCATGAAGGTCACCGTCCTCACCGTCAATCTGCACAAGGGCTTCGGCTTCTTCAACCGCCGCTTCATCCTGCACGAATTGCGCGAAGCGGTACGCGCCGTGTCGGCCGACGTGGTGTTCCTGCAGGAAGTCCTCGGCGAGCATGAACTCCATGCCGCCCGCGTCCCGACCTGGCCTCAGACGCCCCACTACGAATTCCTCGCGGAAAGCCTCTGGAGCGATTTCGCCTATGGCCGCAACGCGGTCTATCCGCAGGGGCACCACGGCAACGCGCTGCTCTCGAAGTTCGCGATCGCCCATCACACCAACCACGATGTCTCGGTCGAGGGCCCCGAGCGCCGCGGCCTGCTGCACAGCGTGCTGAAGGTCGCCGACGGCCGCGAACTGCATGCCATCTGCGTCCACCTCGGCCTGCGCGAGTCGCACCGCCAGCGCCAGTGCGAGCGCCTCTGCCAGCTCATCGACAGCCTGCCGCCGGACGATCCGGTGATCGTCGCGGGCGACTTCAATGACTGGCGTCAGCGCGCCCATCGCATGCTCAGCCGCTGCGCGGGTCTGGGCGAGGTTTTCGTGAAGGCCTACGGCGCCGCCGCGCGGACCTTCCCCGCGCGCTTCCCGCTGCTGCCGCTGGACCGCATCTACGTGCGCGGCGCGTCGGTTGAACACCCCATCGTGCTGCCGCGCCAGCCGTGGTCCCACCTCTCCGACCATGCGCCGCTGGCCGCGGAGATCCGGCTATGAGGCGCCCGCACTGGACCGGCGGCAACCAGCTCGCGCTGCTCGAGAACGGCGAGGAGTTCTTCCCCGCCGTCTTCGAGGCGATCGAAGCCGCGCGGCACGAGGTGCTGATCGAGACCTTCATCCTCTTCGAGGACAAGATCGGCCTGGCCCTGCGCGAAGTGCTGATCGCCGCGGCGCGGCGCGGCGTGCGCGTCGACATGACGGTGGACGGCTTCGGATCGCCGATGCTGTCGGAGGACTTCGTGCGCGGGCTCACCGACGCGGGCGTGCGGCTGCACGTCTTCGATCCGCCCCCGCGTCTGTCGCGGCGGCTACGCCCCTTCAGGCGGCTGCATCGCAAGATCGTCGTCGTCGATGGCGAGACGGGCTTCATCGGCGGCATCAACTTCTCGGCCGATCACCTGATCGACTACGGCCCCGAAGCCAAGCAGGACTACGCCGTGCGCGTGCGTGGACCCGTGGTCGCGCAGCTTCGGCACGCAACGGTCGAGACGCTCTCGGCGGCGCATCGCCACTGGTGGCCGAGCCGCCCCACGGCGCCCCGCGCACCGCCGCCGGGTGTCACCGCGACGCCCTCGCCCGCCGGCCATGCGAAAGCCGTGGTCGTCGTGCGCGACAACCACCGGCACCGCGACGACATCGAGCGCATGTACCGCCTCGCGCTGCACGCGGCCAAGCGCGAGGTGATCATCGCCAACGCCTATTTCTTCCCCGGCTTCCTGCTGCTGCGGAGCATGCAGCGGGCGGCCCGGCGCGGCGTCGACGTCCACCTGATCCTGCAGGGACAGCCCGACATCGCCTGGGCGCGATGGGCCGCGCGCATGGTCTATGGCCAGTTGATGCGATCAGGCGTGCACATCCACGAGTACTGCGAGCGTCCCATGCACGGCAAGGTCGCGCTGGTCGACGACGCGTGGGCGACGGTGGGATCGAGCAACCTGGACCCGCTCAGCCTGTCGCTGAACCTCGAGGCCAACCTGATCGTCGAGGATCGCGCCTTCAACCGCGCGCTGCGCGGGAAGCTGCAGCCGCTGATGCGCGACCAGTGCCGCCTGCTGACGATCGAGGAGACCGCGTCGCGGCGCTGGTGGTGGCGGCTGGGCGTGGGCGCGCTGGTCTTCCACGTGATGCGGCACTTCCCGCGCTGGCTGGCGCGGCTGCCCCGGGCGACGCAGCCGCTGATGCCGGTGGCGCAGACCCCGGTGGTGGTGAGCGCGCCGCAGTCCCCGCCCGCACAGGCCTGGCAATGGCACACCGAGAAACGATTGAGCGAGGAACCCGCGGAGTGACGCCACCCGCCCCTCGCGACGCCAGCGGCGATGCGGCGCGCCGCGGCGGCCGGCGCTGGAGCCGATGGCTGAGCGCGCTCTTCGCGGTGGCCGTGGTGGCACTGCTCGCCTGGGCGGCGCACAAGGTCGACTGGGACGATGTCAGCGGCGCGCTGCGGCAACTGCCGGCGAGCGCGCTGGCGGCCGGCGCGGCGCTGTGCGCGCTCAGCCATCTGATCTACAGCGGCTATGACCTCATCGGCAAGCAGTGGGCGCGTCACGAGGTGCCTGCGCGGCGGGTGATGCTGATCACCTTCATCAGCTACGCGTTCAATCTCAATCTCGGCTCGCTGGTCGGCGGCATCGGCATGCGGCTGCGGCTGTATGCCCGCGAGGGCCTGAAGCATCCTGTGCCGACGAAGATCCTGGCGCTGAGCATGGCGTCCAACTGGCTCGGCTACGGCTTGCTGGCGGGCGGGCTGTTCCTGTTCGGATGGCTCTCACCGCCGCCGGACTGGAAGATCGGCGGCACCGCGCTGCGCGGCTTGGGCGCGCTGATGTGGGTGCTCGTCGCGGGCTACCTGGCGCTGTGCGCCTTCGCCCGCAGGCGCGAGCTCACGCTCAGGGGCCACGAGTTCTTCGTGCCGAGCCTGCGCCTCGCGCTGATGCAGCTCGCGATCTCGAGCGCCAACTGGCTGACGATGGGCGCGGTGCTGTGGGTGCTGCTGCAGCAGCGCGTGGACTACGGACACACGCTGGCGGTGCTGCTGGTCGCGGCGGTGGCCGGTGTGGTCACGCATGTGCCGGCGGGGCTGGGCGTGCTGGAGGGGGTGTTCGTCGCGCTGCTGGGGCCGGCGCTCGGTCCGGGCAAGGTGCTCGCGGCGCTGATCGCGTACCGGGCGCTGTACTACCTCGCCCCCCTGGTGATCGCGGCCGCCGCGTACTTCACGCTGGAGGCGAAGGCGAGGAAGTAGAGGCAGCAGCGCGGGAATCCCGGGCAGGCCGGGATCCCCGCTTCATCGGGATGAAGTCGGATGAAAGCGATCAGACGCCCTGCCGCAAGGTCCTCGCCGCGGCCACCATGTTGGTCAGCGCCGGGATCACCTCGCCCCATTGACGGGTCTTCAGTCCGCAGTCCGGGTTCACCCACAGCCGCTCGGCCGGAATGCGCTGCGCCGCCTTCTTCATCAGGTCGACGATGTGCGCCTGCGTCGGGATGTTGGGCGAGTGGATGTCATACACGCCCGGCCCGATCTCGTTGGGGTAGTTGAAGCTGTCGAACGCATCCAGCAGCTCCATGTCCGAGCGCGAGGTCTCGATCGTGATCACGTCCGCGTCCATGTCCGCGATCGACGCGATGATGTCGTTGAACTCCGAGTAGCACATGTGCGTGTGGATCTGCGTCTCGTCCTTCACGCCGTTGGCCGTGATGCGGAAGCACTCGACGGCCCAGTCGAGATACTCCTTCCACTGCGCGCGCCGCAGCGGCAGGCCCTCGCGCAGCGCGGCCTCGTCGATCTGGATCACGCGCACGCCGGCCCGCTCCAGGTCGAGCACCTCCTGGCGGATCGCCAGCGCCAGCTGCCGGCACGACACCGACCGCGGCTGATCGTCACGCACGAAGGACCAGTTCAGGATCGTCACCGGGCCGGTCAGCATGCCCTTCATCGGCTTGCTCGTCAGCGACTGCGCGTACTGGATCCATTCGACCGTCATCGCCTTCGGGCGGCTGATGTCGCCGAACAGGATCGGCGGCTTGACGCAGCGCGAGCCGTAGCTCTGCACCCAGCCGAACTGGCTGAACGCGTAACCATCGAGCTGCTCGCCGAAGTACTCGACCATGTCGTTGCGCTCGGCCTCTCCATGCACGAAGACGTCCAGCCCCAGCGCCTCCTGCTCCTCGACACTGCGCGCGATCTCGGCGCGCATCGCAGCGCGGTAGCCGGCCTCATCGAGGCGCCCGGCCTTGTACTCGCTGCGGGCATGGCGGATCTCGCCGGTCTGCGGGAAGGAGCCGATCGTCGTCGTCGGGAAGGCCGGCAGCTTCAGCAGCGCGGCCTGCTTGGACGCGCGCACCGCATACGCGGTCTGGCGCTGTCCGAGCCTGGCATCGATCGCGGCGACGGCGGCCTTGACGGCGAGCTTGTTCACGCGCGGCGACTTGCGGCGAGCGGTCACCGCCTGACGATTGGCCGCCAGTTCCGCCTCGACCGAGACGCGGCCGCCCTTCAGCGCCCGCGCCAGCACGTCGAGCTCCGCCAGCTTCTGCAGCGCGAAGGCGAGCCAGGACTTCACCTCGCCATCGAGCTTCTGCTCGCTCGCCAGGTCGACCGGCACATGCAGCAGCGAGCACGACGGCGCGATCCACAGGCGGTCGCCGAGCTGTTTCGCAACCGGCTCCAGCCAGTCGAGCACGCTGTCGAGATCGGACTTCCAGATGTTGCGGCCGTTGATGACGCCCAGCGAGACCACGCAGTCTTCCGGCAGCGCCGTGATGAGCGCAGCCACCTCGTCACGCGCATTGATCGCGTCCAGGTGCACGCCCTGCACCGGCAGGCCGGCGACCAGCGGCAGGTTCTCCTTGAGCTGGCCGAAGTAGGTGGCCAGCAGCAGCTTCACGCCGTTGCCCGACAGCGCCGCGTAGGCGGTCTGGAAGGCCTGATCCCATCCGGCCTCCAGCTCGGTGACGAGGATGGGCTCGTCGATCTGCACCCATTCGACGCCCTCCCCGGCCAGCGTCCTCAGCAACTCGGCGTACACGGGCAGCAGCTTCGGCAGCAAGGCCAGCTTGTCCGATTCATCCTTGACTTTGCCGAGCGCCAGATAGGTCACCGGCCCGACGATCACCGGCTTGGCCTTGACGCCTTGTGCCCTCGCTTCGGCCAGTTGCTCCAGCAGGCGCGAGGCGTCGAGCGAGAAGCTCGTCGCCGCGTCGAACTCCGGCACGATGAAGTGGTAGTTGGTGTCGAACCACTTGGTCATCTCGCCGGCCGCGACGCCGCCGCAGCACTGGGCGTGGGCCTCGGCGCTCTCGGCCGAGCGGCCCCGGGCGACGCGGAAGTAGTTGTCGAGTGGATCGCCATGGAAGTCGCGCACGCGCCGCGGCAGGTTGCCCAGCGTGAAGCTCATGTCCAGCACCTGGTCGTAGAACGAGAAATCGCCCACCGGCACCAAGTCCAGCGCCTGCTGATCGGCCCAATGCCGCGCGCGCAACTGCGCGCCCAGGGCCTTGAGTTCATCGCGGCCGCTCTGGCCTTTCCAGTAGGCCTCAAGGCCGAACTTCAATTCGCGCTTGGCGCCGATGCGGGGGAAACCGAGGTTGTGGATCTTGGTCATGGGAGAGCGCTCTTTCGAGGTGGGAACTGCGAAGGGCGCAAGCGTAGAAACTCAAGTCCATGAAGTAAAACGGTATTAATTCAAAATTTCATGAATGGAGTTCATGATCTACAGGAAGACGAATTGCTGGCCGCGAAGTTCCGCCCGCCCTCGCTGGTCCAGCGTCACCGTCATTCGCCGGCCCTGGTGGCGCAGCGACACCTTCGTCCCGGCGGGCCCGCGGAGCGACAGCCGCGTCGGACGGCCGTCGCGCCACTCGATGTCCAGGTCCATGCCGCCGCGCACTCGCATGCCGCGCACGGCGCCCTGCGGCCAGGCCTGAGGCAGCGCGGGCAGCAGTTGGAGTTCGCCGCCCCATGACTGCACCAGCATCTCGAAAATGCCTGCGGCGCCGCCAAAGTTGCCGTCGATCTGGAACGGTGGATGCGCGTCCAACATGTTCGGGTAGGTGCGCTGAGGTCCGAGCAAGGTCTTCAGCACGCGGTGGGCATGGTCACCCTCCCCCATGCGGGCCCACAGGCACAGCCGCCAAGCCGTGCCCCAACCGGTCGCCAGGTCGCCGCGCTGTCGCAGGCTGGTCTTGGCCGCGTGCAGCAGTTCGGGGGTGTCGCGGACATTGATCTGGCTGCTCGGATAGACGGCATACAGATGCGAGACATGGCGATGCTGCTGGTCCGGCGCGCCGGCATCCCAGTCCTCCAGCCATTCCTGCAGTTGTCCCTGCCGGCCGATGCGGTCGGGTGCGAGGCTCGAGCGCGCGGCAGCCACGCGGTCCAGGAAGTCCGCGTCCGCGCCCAGCAGCCGGCCAGCATGCACGGTGCGGTCGAACAGGTCGCGCAGGATCTGACGGTCCATCGCGGGCCCGGCGCACAGCGATGAGCCGTGTGGATGCCAGTTCTCCGGCGAGAGGGATGGCGAAGTGACGAGGCCACGGCCCTCCTTGTCTTTCACGAGCGTATCCAGGAAGAACTGTGAAGCGCCATTCAGCAGCGGGTACAGCCGCTTGAGCAGCGCTGCGTCACGCTGGTGGTCCCAGTGGTCCCACAGCGTGTTGCAGAGCCAGGCGCCACCGCAGGGCCACAGGCCCCACAGCGGGCCGTCGATCGGCGCCGCGGCCCGCCACAAGTCGGTGTTGTGATGCGCCACCCAGCCACGCGCGCCATACATTGTCCTGGCGGTCCGCGCGCCGGTGACGGCCAGTTCCTCGACCATGCGCAGCAGCGGCTCCACGCAATCACCGAGCCCCGCCGCGTCGGCAGGCCAGTAATTCATCTCGGTGTTG
>Ga0099823_1004929_pt1 | contig 13184 bp, 3 predicted proteins | sample CowpearedBW_FD_76831 | JGI IMG/M metagenome (GOLD analysis project Ga0099823, IMG submission 76831) | Root nodule microbial communities of legume samples collected from California, USA - Cow pea red BW | ecosystem: Host-associated > Plants > Roots > Nodule | place: USA: California | collected... | reverse complement strand
TTTTTTTTTTTTTTTTTTTTTGTAAGCTAATTGTTCTTTTTTGTTTTTGTAGGGAAAAAGAAATACCCCAAGAGAGAGAGATGAAAGTCAAGAACTGGGTTTCAGAAGGGACAATGACCACACAGAACTGAAGAAGAAAGGTCTTTGCTTAGTTCCTATGTCGATGATAGCGAAATACATTGGTTGATTTATTCTATGAAAAACGACCTAATATATATGCATTTGGGAAAATATCCATTGACACCCACAGGAAAAGAAAATGAATATGAATGTGCAACAAGAAAAAGGAAAATGAGAAAATTATGAACTCTTGAGTGTTGAAAATACTTATGAATTTCTCTCTCTTAATTAGTGCACATAATGGATAATCTTTTTTTTAAGGCAATATAATACTTGCCAGACAGCTAGAACATGTTCCATATATATTATGAATCAATCCAATCATTGTTTTCAAATTTATAAAGTCGTTTTACTTGTTTCCATTGGCATCATTTAATCTTTTACACTATCAATAGCACTTTTATATTTATTTAAGGAACATAAATCTATTATGAAGCAAACCCTATCCATTAGAAACTATTTGAATTGTAACAAAAGAATTCCGCCCTTCCGTATGAAAACTAACCACCCACAACTAGAATCTAAGAAGAAACATGTGAAAAGAGTGATAATAAGCTATACTTAACAACTATTTTATTTTATTTTCACAAAAAATTTTATTTTGAGAGAACTTAATTGTTCATCAATTATTATTTTTTTCATAAGTATTCATTAAAGTAAAATTGAGTAATATAAAAAAATAATATAAAAATTAAAAATTTTGTTTTATTGATTTCATCATAATTCAAGTTAATATGATCTGGGTCGAAGGTTAAGTCGATTCGGTCTTGTTCAAAGGTCGAGCTGATTTATCCTGGAACAAAGGTCAAATTAATTCGATTTGAATTGAAGGTCGAGTCGATTCGACTGGGATCGTAATGGAAAAAATAATTCGATGTGGGTTGAAGGTCGAGACAAATTGGACTGTCGAAGGTTAACCCAGGCCAAAAGTCAACCCGATTCAGCTCAAGCTGAAGGTTAACCAAATTCAGTCCAGGCTGAAGGTCAAGATGAATCTGATTCGGTTAAAAGGTCTAGCTGATTTGGCTCGGCTGAATGTTGAGTCGAATCAACCAGAACATGAGAAAGCCCTCGAAGGTTGTGATGTGTTTGTTGGGTCAAAGATCGTTATGGGTCGTGACGAACTATCTCGAGTCGTATGTCATGATGACTAAGCTCGGATCAAATATCAAAACAAGTCAATCCGAGCATAAGGTCAGGTCAAGTCATTCAAGCCAAAGGTCGAGACGAGTTGTCCCGATCCTAGGGTCCAGACGACCCAGATCGAAGATTAAGAGTATGGTCTCGATCACACAGTCAAGACGATTCAAGATGAGTTTATCTGAATCGAAAGTCAAGCTAAGTCGACGTGAACTAAAATTTTGACTTAAAAGAGAAGTTAAATTTTATCCAAACAAGAAAATTAAAACCTAAGGTATTCTAATTACTCCATCCAAACAAACTATTTTAAAAATAAAGAAAATTCAATTGTAAGTATTTCAAATTCTTAAAATTGTTAGAATTCCTTATCCAACAAGTTGAGTTTTTAACTTTGTAAAAATTGTATAAAATATTTATAAAATTTATGAGAGGATTTACAATTTTATCCCAATAAAATTATAATTTAATTGTGTGCTCTTATTTGTATTTTTTATGTGGGTACACTTATTCTAAAAATGATTATTTTTTAGGATAATGATATTTTGACCAACTTTTTTGACCCACTTTTAACCTACCATTTCAATCACCATTAGATTATCACATCACACCACTAAAAAAATCAAAATAAATACTTGAAGGGTGATTGAAGTAGTGGATTAAAAATGGATCAAAAAAATTGGGTCAAAATATCATTATCATATTTGATAAACAAAGTAGTGTTGCGTGTTATATCATGGGAGAAAGGTTGGTGTTGAATATTTTTATTTGTGCAATAACATTGTTATGTGTCACCCATGTCACGCCTTGTTGTTTGTGCTTCGTGTTGCTAATGGAGGATTGTAACAATGTTGCCACCTCCTTTTGGTATTGGGCAAAATCTCTCCAATTTTTTCTTGAGAACACTTAAAGAATAATGTTTTGAAATGATAGATGCATTGTTTATGACGCTTGGAATTGTTTTTATTGAGAAAGACAATGTTTTTGTCTATTCTTTCCTAAATTGATAAAAGAAATTGTGCTTTCAACTTGTTGTGACACTGCCTCCAATATTAGAAATCTTAATGGGTTTATGAGTCTTCTTCCATATATGTTGCAATTTACTCTTCAAGTATGAGTATGTCCATATTAGTACACTTGCCTCAAACACTTACTAGAAATACTTTCGATTCAAAAAAATCACAAATTAAAATTCTTCATTTTGTAGGAATATTAGATACCAATGAGTCATAAGACAATCCATATGAGAGATTATGATGTCACCTCAAATCTAAAATTTTAACATAATAAATTTGTAGGTTTTCTTCTTTATATATTATCAAATATTCTCATTTCTACTTAAGGTGAGACTAAGTCCCTTTCGCATTACATCTCTTATTGAAACGTAAAATAAGTTGTTTGTTTGTATGTCATATATATTTAATTTGAATATGAAAATCACTAATTTTTTTGAAATAATCAAAAGAATATATAAGATGTGGAGATGTGGAGATGTATGAAAAATCAAACAAAATTAAATAATACTATATGTCTAAAAAAAACTCTATATGTAGATTAAAGAAATCTATTTCAAGTTAAACTCTTCAAAGCTCAAAAACTATAAAGAGAAAAGAGGATGAAAATAAAAAGATCATTGCAGTATTTATCTGAATTGTGAGAACATTGTTTTTAAAGAAAATTTGTAACATATCTAAACAGACAACTAACTTTTGAATGCAAAATAAAGATTATTATAAATTTAAAAGTTTTTAATATGTTAATTAAATCAATAGACACTTTATAAATCAATAATACGTTAATTAAATTCACTTTGATAAAAACATTTACACAGAATAACAGTTAATAAAACTGATATCATGATATATTTTTTTAAAGGTAATACACCTTTTATTTAATTTTTTTCTACACCTACTTAAATATGAAACCGATAGATCTTCGGAATCACACAATCCAGAAAGATTTATATTTCAAATTATACCATCTAAAATATAAAATTAATATCGTAGATTGTAGATTTAATGACGATTTATCATACTACAATAATTGTCGATCAAGGAACCAGTGTACATAAAAAATAAAACTTTAAATATGACTATTTTCTTAATAAATAAAATCTTTATAGAACATAGGTTTATTAAATTTAATATTTAAATCTTGAAATGTTATTTTTAAAATTATGTAGCCAAATTAAAATTTTTAAAAATTACAAAAAAGAAGAAAATAGAAAAAAAATAAGGCGGGGATCCAAAATTTTCTGGGTTTTAGGGTTTCTAAAACTTTTCCTGTGTCTATTTCTTACTCGATCTTATTATAACCCCAACAAATAAATCCAACAAATAAACTTTCCCAAAAGAATATTGTTGGTATTTTAAAGATTGTGGAAGTGCAGGAAGAAAACATGGGTGCAGGAAGTAGTGGTCCAGAGGAAGGAACCATTGTGCATAAGCTCTCTCCCTACCGAGGATCTTTATGTTTTTTTCTTAGCCTAATTATTATTGAGTTTTTTTTTAAAGTATTTTGATATTATATGATTATATCAATTATCACTTGTTACATATTTTCAGAGTTCTAAAAGTTAGTATTTTTAAACTTCTGACACTAGAAATATTCAATCAGTACAAATTTGAAAAAAATAACTTTTCAACTACTTCTATGTTTTTCTTAATACAAGTAGTTCTCAATTGATTACTTTTAACTATGTACAGGTGTAATGTTAAAAAAAAATGGCTTAAAAAATTAAAATAACTACTGTTTTGGAGAAAAAAAATAAAATGTTAGAAACTATTTTGGACTCAGATAATTTATACATGACAAACAATAAAAACCGTTAAATTCAATTAAAAAAATTAAAGTTTAAAAGTTTGCGCATCCGGGGAATCGAACCCCGGTCAGTACCGTGGGAGGGTACTATGATACCACTACACCAGATGCACTTTTCGTTAGTTTTAAGCATGTAACATATAAATATATAAATAATTATTAGGTTCTAAAATTTTGGTTACATCTTCGGTTTTAAATTAAACTTCTATCCTCTTATAGTCTTTTTTATATAAACAAATTTACACCCCTTTAGTTTTTTAATCTCCCCTTTAGTTTTTTAATCTGATATTAATATTTATTATGTTTTCAATAAATAATATGCATATCTCTCACACTGAAACTCGTTTTTTTTTTTCACTTTATTTAAAAATACCTTATTTACTGAAACTAAAATAAAACTGATGGAAATTAAAAATTAACATTTTAAGATATAAAATAAAAAAACCTTTCGTAAGCAAAAATTAAAATTTACTTTTTTTATAAAGAAAATAATAAAGGTGAATGTCACTTTATTTAAGACAACATAAAGTAGGAAAGTTTTGTTATGTATTAAAAGATGATGAGATAGATATTTATTGAAAAATTAAGAAACATGTGATATTCACTAAAAACATATATTAAGTGAATTGTTTTAAAATTATAGAGATACAAATGCGATTTTCTGAAAAGTAAAATAAAATTAGAAAACATATGAGTGATATTTATTATAATTTTAAGCCATAGTATAAAATAAAATAAGACTGTGTAAACTATTTTTGGTATATTTATCTAAAAAATAATCCATTTGATCACTTTTATCTATTTCTCCTTTTACATTATATTTTTTCTAAATTTTGTCAACACACTTGATAGAATTAAAAAAAAAAACATAAATACGAGTCTAATCAAATACACGCGACATAATATGGTAAATTACTATTGTTTTTTTTTTCTCAAAAATAACTCAAATTTTGATTCCTCTTCTTCTTTTCCTTTATCTTCTTCCTCTCTTTGATTTTCTTCTTCCTCGTGCATCATGGTTATAACTTTTGGATAGCATTATAGGTCATATGAACAAGATTGCAAAATAAAAAGTCTCTCTCTTTCATTAAAATCCCAATCTTAACAATGTTGACTAAAAACAGTAGTTGACCCTTCATCTTTTTTACTTTTTGCACATATCTTAATGATGATAGTGCAAACCTCCACCCTATGCATGATGAGCAGAGTAAAGAGGAAGCTATTTAAGAACTTGCAATGATAATTTCAATACTCCTTTGTAATAAATCCACCATCAATAGTTTTAGAAATTAAAATTTTCAATAATGAAACTATAGTGAAAGTATAAATTAGGATATTAAAATTATAACAATTTATTTAAAATTTATATATATATATATAGATGCATATAAAAATAGTAAGGCATTCTAAAGTTTCAACTACTGCACAGTATTACAAAGGAAAAATGAAACATATAGAATATTTTTAAGTTAGTTACAAGGTATTCCAAATTTAGTCACATTTTATTGTATGATTTTTTTATACTTTTTATTTTGTAAAGGTGTTTTCTTATACTATTTTATTCGTGGGAAGTACTGAACACACAGATTTAAAATAAAAATGAAAATAAAAAATAAATAAAATATAATAATTTTTGCGCAAACTGAATGAGAGAGACAGAGTGCGCGGAGTTTTAGTTAGTATTGAAGGAAAACTCAACGGAAAAGCTAACAGTTGAAGCAAAAGTTCCTTCTCCTTCGATCTAATACCAATACATTTCCATTTGCACTCTCAAATCTCAATCCTTTGGGATTTGAGCTTTCTTCTATTCTCCTATTCATCTATCCTCCTCTTTCATTTTCCTTTCTATTTTCCTTAAAATTTTGCTTTCTCGCAACCATGATTTCCTCCAGCAAACTCAAATCCGTGGATTTTTACAGGTTAGAATCTCCTTCTCTTCGTATCTATCTCTCTTTTCTTTTCTTCCACAATCGTGCATTTCGTGTTTTTTTTTGGATCACCTTGTTTGTTCAATCTATCTTTATGTTGAATGCACGTATAAATCTTCAGCTGCAATGCCGGTGGCTCCATTAATTTGATCGTAAATGTAAACTTGTACTTATGGATTGCTTCATATAATGATTATTACTCTCTCTGTTGTTCGCTTTCTATACTTGGTTTTTCTTGTTTGTAGCGTAGCATTTGACTCTGTTTGTAGTGTAGCGGTAAATCAATTCAATTCGTTTTGCTTCTGTTATGCATTTGGCAAATGTTTTAAAAGCTGTTGCAAATGCAGTTTCGTCGTTTTCCGTGATATTTGGAATATTATTGATAAATGTGACAGATGCAGCCTCAATTGTGGTTGTGGACACTTCAGGAACCTTACATTGCAGTTAACATGGTCGTGGATTTATTTGTGAGTTGTGTGTGATTCGGGGAAATGTGCAGCATAAGAAGCGGTATTTAATCAGTGTGTGTATGTGAAAAATGGAGGCAAAAATACATATTAGTGAATGGAGGATTTAGTTTTGAATTTTGTTTGGGATGTGCAATGACCACTTTCTAGACGATGAGGATATAAATAATCCAAATGGATATTTGGATATTTGTCTCTATTAATAAAGACTTTTTATATGCATGAACCTTGTCAACATGTTTCACTTCATATACACGTATAAGGAATCATGTGTTTTTAACTTTTATTAGCGATGTTTCTGGATTTTCTCGGTGAGTTTAATTTTGAGATATTATACTATGAACCATGTGCTAGCTATCATCTCCGACAAAATATTGAATGTTTTTACCGGTAGGGAGAAGCCTTTTTAAGTACTGTGATGTGATACATCGTTGCTTACTGAAAGTGCTAAATGTTTTATACTGACAGTGACAATTGTACTAATTTAAAATTGTACAAGAAATGGTAGTATATGGAGTCCACTTAGTGTATTTGTTACAAGCAATTTAACTTTTAATTGTAAATGGTGAATATCCTGTGCCTTCTCGGAATTCATCTGGTATGTGTGAAATCATGGATTTAAAGAGAGAAGATGTTTGAAACTGAAAAGTAAGATATGTTTAATAATATTTAAATAAATTTTGAAAACGAAAAATTAAGGGCCTGCTTGGTTTGAAAAAAACTATTTTGTGTTTTTATTTCTTTCTTGTTTTTACAAACATTTAGAAAATAGTCATTTTGTTTTTAAGTTCAATCCTATTAATAAATATGTGTACGAAACGCTGAAAACAAGATTTTGTTTGTTTTCCTTGTTTCTTATGTAAATCTTTGGAAACAACAAATAAAGTAAAAACAAAGTGTTAATGTTGTAATTATTTGTGAAAAACTGAAAACAATAAATGGAAGCAGTAAACAAGAATTAAATGACATGTTATTCTTTGAGGGAGAGTGGAATAAGAAATTAAATTACTCAAGTAAAAGCATTCAAATTATATACGGGTATCCTTTGCTAATAAATATGTGCCTACTGTTTGTCTTCTGTCTGCAGAAAAATCCCAAGGGATTTAACTGAGGCTTCATTATCAGGAGCAGGGTTATCCATAATAGCAGCTCTCTGCATGGTGTTTTTGTTTGGAATGGTCTGTAGCTTTTACCACTATTGTTTATGTTTATTACATGTGAAGCCTTTTCTAGGATTGATATTAGGTCTCATGCCTCAATTTGGTTGTCAAAATTCATATTGATTTATTACATGCAACTGTGTTGCAGGAACTTAATAGTTATTTGTCTGTCAGCACCGCTACATCTGTTATTGTTGACAAGAGTAGTGATGGGGACTATTTACGTATAGATTTCAATATGAGGTAAAAGGCTAAATAGGCTTTTTCTATGTTTGTATATAGCTTCATTGTTTTTCCCGCATGGACTTCGTACACCGCGTAGAGCTTGTGCTGCATGATATTTGTATACCATCACTCTTGTTATCAAGAATGCGTGTAACTCTCCACTGAAAAATCTACGAAGGACACCTCTTAGGAGTTTGATAACTCAATCATTAAAATTTTGGTTAATTTGTTAAAGAAAATGAATTGTAATTTGACTTCTTATTAGACAGAAATATTTACTTCGAGAGGTTTACTTACCTTTTATTTTTCATGTAGTACACCTCTTTCTTCCTTTCAAGCTTCTTTTCAAACTGGAATTGAAGCTGAAAAACTGGAACCCTGTTTTAATTATTTTTATACATTTGATATTACGTGATGGTACATGAAAGTGGCATGAAATCAAGGGTTGCCGTTGTGATCATTGTGTTTTATATGTTTCATGATTTTTCTGAGTTTGTATAACTTGTTCAGTTCATATAGCAACTATAGCTATTTATCGTATTATTCTTACTATGTATGACTGTTCATGAACTTTCCTGTTCTCTATATATTGTTTCTTGCTGATGGCTTCAATTTATATTGTAGTTTTCCTGCCCTTTCTTGTGAGTTTGCAGCGGTTGATGTGAGTGATGTGCTGGGCACAGTAAGTTTCTATTATTTTCTTTTGATCATCTCTTACAAAAAACATTTATGCTTCTGGTTTTAGAAATTTCACTTTGGTTTTTTATTAGTTAATTAAATGTGTCATAGACTCCCTGAGTTTACCATAGTACTGTTAAACTGTCTGTCTTTAAGACAACAAAAGAATTAAAATCTCCATGTATTTATTAGTTCCATTTGTTTAACGTGATAAGTTCATATGTATTCATTGAAATTGAGTAGCAAAGAATTGGCTAAACATGAGGATACTATTCACGAAGATACATTGTATAATTTTGTGAATTCAGACCTAAGGAACCTGTAATTAACCACTAGAAAACGTTGTTCATTGAATCTTGTAGAAATTTCAGTTTTATTAAATAAAGATTCCTCTAACCTTCAGAACATTTGTTCATCAATAGATTTTCAAAATTCTATATGCCATATTTTCCCTTTAAATGTAAATCCAGGGCGCTGAAGTACTTCACATAGATTTAATACTTCTTTTTGCACTATTCCTTATGTTCCAAATGACAAAATCTTCATCTTTTTATGAATTGTATGTTTTCCTGTGCTTTAATTCCTTCTTGTCTCTGTTTGTTGATATTTAATCCTTGTCCTTAATTTGTGACCTCTTGTTTTCAGAACAGGCTGAATCTAACAAAAACAGTTCGTAAGTTTTCTATTGATTCAAATTTAAGAACCACTGGTCACGAGTTCCATTCAGAACCAGCTACTATCAACATAAAGCACGATAATGAAGTACATGAAGAATCCATTGGAGGTTCTCTTGAACTCACAACAGATAATTTTGATAAATATGCTCACCAGTAAGTGGGTTAATCAAGAAATTCATTCATTTTTATTTATTTTTATTTTTTTTTGAGTTTCAGCTATATTAGAGATGAATAGTTCTTTCTCTCTGATGTCTGGGACTGAACAGTATTTGTGTACCATTAACCCCATTCTGGATAACCTTTTGGCAGGTTTCCAATTACAGTTATTAATTTTTATGCTCCTTGGTGTTATTGGAGTCAAAGATTGGTAATTATTTTATCTTCATTTCTTGTTCCTCATTAGTTCAACATTAGTTCAACAAATAAGGGGTTCCTCTTGTCTTTATAGTTGTCTAAATCCATTAACTTTTCTATTTCTATTATCAATAACTTTTATTCCTTAAGAAATAATCGTTCGGTTAGGTAAGTAGGGGTAAGGGCTAATTTGAATGCTTACTGCAATGCAACCTCATCATCAAATACACTTTAATGGTGACTAATGCAACTTCATGCTGCAGAAGCCTAAATGATATGGCATTGCAAGGGTGTAAGTGCTGCATAGTGCATGTAATCTGCATATATAATATGATTGATGAATTACTAAATTGTGATGAAAAAAATCATGTAGAAGTTGTTCTGTTTAACGTTTAAGTTTTTATGTGACACTTTCGTCATCTGTTTCCTTTCAGAAACCTTCATGGGAAAAAGCATCTAAAATAATTAGAGAGAGGTACTTCAACTTTTACGGTGTTTTCCTCAGCCCTAGAGATTACACTTTTATAATTTGATTACGATTGCCTTTTTATGTAGATATGATCCCGAGACGGATGGTCGTATTGTTATGGGGAGGGTAGATTGCACTCAAAATGGAGAATTGTGCCGGAGGTACCTTTTTTAAGAACTCAGTTTCTTACTTGCAGCTGATTATCTCCTTGATCTTTCTGTAGTGTTTATTGATAATTTACGTTTTCTATCGTTCATAATTTTACTGAATCGTATGTAGATGATTTTGAAAGTTTTTGCGTGGCTGAAAGTAGAGAGATAATATATTTATAATAAGGCAGTTACGCTGATGTATTGGTGAAAACAATGACTAAAGATTTAACGTTCTGCCGAAGAAAATAGGAAGAAAACAGGGAATAACTCCTTATTGTTTGAAAGCTCACGTAAATTAGAGATACAGTAAAAATAAGGTCAAATATGATTTTGTTAAAATTGAAATTAATCATTTTCGAAATTTTCACCTAATTTTATTCTCAAACTTTATCTTTTAATTAAATTTTGTTAAACTTATTTGACATTTTAAATGCGTTTCTCAACTAATATTGAAGTAAAAATATGTCAATTAACATAAACAACTCAAATATTATCATGAAACACATTTGAAATATCAAATTTTTGCTTTACTAGCTGATTTCTAGAGTTAAAATAAGTTTAAATCTTAAAATTTAAGACTTGACATCTAACATTGTTCCCCTGGGGTTTGAGTATTTTGGACGATGCGCAATACGTTATGTGTAGGCATTAGAAAACAGACTTGATTTTTCAATTTTAGTATTTTACCAAACTTAAAATTTCCTTTTGATTTTTTTTTTTACCAAAGTAGGGTAATTTCTTTTTGAGATTATCAAAATGGTGCAAATTTAAAAAAAAAATGAAATTTAGCAAGTCGTGTCAACTTGGTTTGAATTCATATCGAAAAGACCGTGCCATGCCGAAGCCATAAGCGATTTAATATTAAACATTGAATTGAAATTAGATGCATTATGAGTCTACCAACCACAATAGAGAGCGGGGACAGAAAAAAAGAGACGGGACAATAATCTCTTTAAATCTTAATTATTTGATGTGCTACTTTGATCACAAAACCTAGAGCTCAATCCCTTTATACTAATCATATTCCTACTATATGGGAACCAATTCTAAAAGACTATCAAAGATATGATCAGTATAGCATTGGATATTTCCATATAGTCTAACAAAGGTATTCGTTCTTTTGTCATATCATGTAATGTATTCTGTCATTGCATCCGGGAGGTTAGAATCATGTCAAGTTTCATGGATTATGACCAGAAAATCTTATGATATAAGTTTATAGATATGTGCTTATCTTACTATAAAGATGGAGATGAGCATTGGCCATACTTATTAATTGAGCTTGATTGAAAGTAAACGTTTGTCACTTTTGCTAACTTTTCTATTTTTCCTTGTCTTTTTTGGTATTCATTTCCATATCCAGCCATCATGTACAAGGGTATCCTTCAATTCGTATCTTTCGAAAAGGAAGTGATGTAAGGTAATAACAAGATCTCTTTTTACACTTTTCTTTTTGGGAAACATAATATGCATGCGATTTTTTGAGGTATTATATGCTTGTTTATTTGCTCAAATCTTGTCTAGAACGGGAATAATGATCAGAGGCCAATGGTAATGAAAGAAAATTTGAGAAAATGCAAGGATGTTTGTTTGGAATAGGTGGACCGGCTTAACTTTAGAAGGAAGATCATATGGTAATTTGTGATGTGAGTCATGTCCTATAGTAGTAATGAAAGGTAGTTTGGCGCTGCTGCTGACACTTTCCTTCTTGAACGTCGTAGCAGTGAATAATTCTATCTGTAGGCAATCTCAATTCTACGAAATCTACACAATCAATATCTAGATAGCTATTGTTTATGTACATTCGGAATATTGAACCTCTTTGGTCTGTGATTGGGGTTTTAAAGTTTTAGATTTCTGATAATATCTAGTCATCTTCTTTCCTATTTTCAGGAGTGACCACGGCCATCATGACCACGAGTCCTATTACGGTGATCGCGACACAGATAGCCTAGTCAAGGTAAACATATATGTAGTTTAAAAATTAGCACTATCTGAATCGAATTTAACATGAAAGAATCCACCCAATGCTTTTTAATGTAATCGAACATCACCTCTTTACCATTAGAGTGAAACATACCTGATATGAAGTATCTCATCTGCAGACTATGGACAATTTAGTGGCGTCTATCCCTTCAGAATCTCAGAAGTTAAGTTTGGGGGATAAATCCAATTTTGCGTCACATAATAAAAGACCAGCACCATCAGCTGGGGGATGTAGAATTGAAGGATATGTGCGTGTTAAGAAGGTAAACTTCTGTATGGTTACATTAATCTTTTACTGTAATGTAAAAAAACTCCAGTACTTTCTTGTTTTAGGTGTGAGGATGAACTAACGATCACATTGCTCTGGAAATAACTGACACATTTGGTTCCTAACTAGTTTTTAAATTGTCTTTTTGCCTTTAATAGAAGCTATTATTTTTAATATTAAAAAAAAGTTGTACAGTGGATATGACCTCCTGTTCTTTTAAAAAATATACATATATTATGCTGAAATAAGCTATTTTGCTCTCTGCAGGTTCCTGGAAACTTGGTCATCTCAGCTAGATCCGATGCCCATTCCTTTGATGCTTCTCAAATGAACATGTCACATGTCATAAACCACTTATCTTTTGGAAGGAAAGTGTCACCTAGGGTTATGAGTGATGTGAAGCGCTTGATACCTTACGTAGGTAGCAGCCATGACAGGCTGAATGGCCTATCATTTATCAACACACGTGATTTAGGAGCAAATGTTACTGTAAGTTAATGTTTAACATAAAAAGCTCTAACTCGTTATGGTTTGTATCAGCATATTTGATTATTAATGGAGAAGTTAATAGGCCTCTGCATCTGCCAGAGTAAGATGCGGTAGATATAGGATGCCCAGGGTGTGATGAAGTTCTATTCATTTTTTAGACTATAATACATATTATTCTCTATAAATTGCATTCCAGCACTTCTCCTTGACTCATAATCTGGGCATTCTTTTTAGGAAAATGATACTATAATAAC
>Ga0099823_1004921_pt1 | contig 13188 bp, 7 predicted proteins | sample CowpearedBW_FD_76831 | JGI IMG/M metagenome (GOLD analysis project Ga0099823, IMG submission 76831) | Root nodule microbial communities of legume samples collected from California, USA - Cow pea red BW | ecosystem: Host-associated > Plants > Roots > Nodule | place: USA: California | collected... | reverse complement strand
TTTGGTCAATTTTTTTCTTCTTGATTATTCTGTCTTGAGCAGCTTTCTAGTGTTTACATGTAGTTCTTGTTAGACTGGATGTGCAGCTGTATAATTTAATTATTCGGTAGTTCTAGGTAATACTTGCTCCTCATATATGAAACCTAATTCTTTCATGAGGCTTTGCTGGGAATATTGAATGTTGCCTATGTTTGTAAATAGAGTAGTTTGGTCTGTGTGGGTTGGCTTACATGCGGACATCATTGAGTATTTTAATGTTATGACTGCATTCTACTACACTTCTATCTGGTCCTACTGCTCATTTTCCATCTCTCATCACATTGGCTTCTTCTTCATCCACTAATCTGAGAATTTGTCACAGAGTATTTCTAGCATGCTTCTCATAGACCAGACTAAAATGAAATCACTGTTTATGCCTACTCGTTGGATTCTATTTAGTTATATATTAAGTACCTGTTATGGGACCTGCATTGTTACATGGAATTGATTCTTGGCCAGTGCAAATCCTACAAGAGAATAAAACCGACGTAGTAGCCATGAGATGTTAAGTTGGAAGAGGGGACATGAGATAGGATTAAAGATGAATGCATTAGAGAGAATTTGGCCTATACATCTGTTGCTGAAAAAAGGTAGCATCTCAGCTTAGGTGGTTGGATCATTGGGTGCATGTGCATAACATAAGTAAAGCCTAGTTAGAAGAGTAGATTAGATGGAGAGTATCCCTAATTACCTATTGCTAGAGGTAGAAGAAGACCGAGAAAAATTATAGGTGAAACCATTAAGAAGAATTGCAAGGGCAATATTTTTTGTCAATAGGCAGCCATGATTCACAACGGAACATTATGGTTTGGTGAATGTAGCTGACTGTATCCAGTTGAAACCAGTTCGATGTTGCTGCATTAGATATTTAGAAAAATAAATTCATTTCCAAATTCAATGTTTTCATTTGCAACTCTGGCATTCTCTCTAGAGAAAATTGATCTGAATGTAATGTCATACATTCTGGGGCAGGGATTCCATTTGAATTCTAATTTGGTCTAAGACATATTGCGACGGTCTTTTGTGGTTTTTGTCTTAATGGGGCATGTGTTCACCTTGTATTATTTTTTCATTTAGGAATTTTAGGAGAAGACTTATACATGTGGGATCTGTTGTGTGCGTGTGCCTTGTAAGTCTGTGTTGATGTGTCAGAATCTGCTGTGCAGTTGAACATGAAATAGTGTCTGCTATTCTTTAGTGAAGCCCAGGACACATTGTATTTTGGCTCATTTTTCTTTGTCAACATACAATTTCCTCCTTCTCCGGTCATGTGCCTCTACCAACCTTTGTCAGTCAAAGAAGTATTAGTTGACAAATGCATTCGCTAACATCTGCCCTGTAGTGTTTTATGCAGACCAATGACTTAGCACTGGAAACTTGAAAATTTAAATGTGAATTAATGTAGGAAATCTATTGTTTTATATCTTTGTATTCAATAACACTAATCCTTTCGAATGTCGAGTCTATTATAAGTTAATCTTTTGACAATGGTTACATGATGTTTAAAATGCTTCATCTTTTGGAGTATTTAATGATGGAACTGTAATTCAGTGGCTGTTGAACAGAATATATTTTAAATTATTAGATTTGCCTATGAACAAACTTTCTCATTTTCTTCTTGTATTCTTATTTAAGTTTCTTAAAATTGGTTGTAATTATGTCTCATACTCTCATGTTTTATTCAATTTTCTTAGAGAAGGCCACCTTGATCTTCCAGTTATTTATCTAAATTCCTTTCATAGGTGTGTTTTGTGATCATTTACCATCTTGTTGGTTGTGTACCTGACAGTTGGAGATTTAATACTTGATTATATTTCCATTAATGCATTGAAAAGGAAATTAGAGGATATGCCATAATGTATAGGCTCTTGATCATGAAAAATACTAAATCCAGATTAAATTAAATAAGATGGTAGTATAAAATACTTCCAATATTGGATAGATTTTTTTCTAAATGAATCCTATGCTACTTTATTCTTGAGCTCCAGTTCAAATCAAATGACTTTGGAATTCATGGAAAGGATTTTAAATGGAAACGAAAGTCTTTTGCCTACTAGGCAGAGGTGGCTACTTGAGAAGGAGTGTGACTAATTCATTTATTTTTAAATGATTTTAAGAGATTCCTTTTGACGTTCTCTGCAAATTTAACTATGCTGCTATCTATAGCACTGTGATAGGTTATTTTTTTGCAGTGAACTCGCTTTCTATGAATGTCCTATTTGCTTCATCTGAACAAGCTAAAACATTGTTACTTAAACCTTCTTGGCAATCTCTGTCTCAAGGTAAGCTGTCATATTTTTCAACAAGTCATTATACTTCATGTTTACTACGAGACTAAGAATTAGTTTTCTTATGTAGGTCCTATTGTGACTCCAAGACCAAAACTTCTTCATGATGACCATCATCACCACAGTGGTAAACCTTATCCTTTGGTTCCATCCCCTTATAAAGACCCAGGTATTTCCTGAATGTTATACACTCTTCTTCTGCTACTACTTTTACCAGGGTCAGAGGTTTCTAAAATCTCAATGGCTTTTCTGCTCATGCAATACTGTAATTATAGTCCTTTTTTTCTTTCATACAATTCTCTACGTCTATATTTTGTATTGTGTGTTGGTGAAGGGAATCAAAAATTGATTCTTTTTATGTATGATACTGTCAAACATGGTAAGATAGTGTAAATAGGCATGATGTCAAAATTTGGATTATTTGGAAGAATCTTTCGGATCTAATTTGTTTTTGATGCTTGAGTACTCTTTTGAAAATTAATACATTTACTATATTTGATGTTTTCTTCACTACGTAAGGGTAAAAGTGCAATGGGGTAAAAGAAAATTTTGGATTGTATTAGTTTCTCAATGTTATTTCAAGATGCCTTCAGGTTCTCAGTCTTCTGTCTTAAGGTATGGTGGCCTGAAAGGTTCAGTAAATATTTAATACACTGGAGTGGAACTGGATATTCTATAATGGAAAATTCGAAGTTTCAGTTGGCATGAGTGACGAGTTGAACCCTTTTCTTAATAAATTGCACACAATTCTGTGAAACAGCATTCCCCACCTCTTTGTTATCTAACATGACTATACCATAAAGCCATACACTCACTATACAAAATTTTTTCTTGCAGCTTGTAGCCAAATCTGTACTGATCCACTCACTGCAACTCCTTTCGGTTCACCTTGTGGCTGTATATTTCCCATGAAAGTCAGACTAGTACTGGGTGTAGCTCCTCTGGTTGTTTTCCCAGTCATTGCTGAGTTAGAGATTGAAGTTGCATCTGGAACATTTTTGAAGCAGAGCCAAGTGAGGATAATAGGTGTCAGTGCCGACAATCAAAATCAGTGGAGAACCATTGTTGATATCGACTTGGTTCCACTTGGGGAAAAATTTGACAATACCACTGCATTTCTGTTGTATGAGAGGTTTTGGCACAAAAAAGTTCATCTAAATAGGAGCCGTTTTGGTGATTATGCAACATTGTACGTTGTTTATCCAGGTAGTAGTTTCATTTTTTCTAATGACATTTTACTTTATCATTATCATATGTTTCTGCATGAGACTAATGCAGTTGGTATCCAGGTATTCCATCACCACTGCCACCTGGATATCCAATTGGGAGTAGTCCCCAGCCCAGTGAAACCGTTGGTTTTCTCCCAATCACTGCTTCCGTCATGAGTGAGCATGAGAAATTGACTCTTAAAACCATACTCATTATTGCTCTATGTTCTGCTGTACCCTTTTTAGTTTTGGTTGGAGCATTTTTCATTTTGTTGAAATGGTGGAAAATTAGGAGCTCATCAAGTGCCATCGGCCCTTCACTCACGTCATATCTAAATAAGAGATCTGGTATAGCTTTTTACTTTACTGTGTATGTTAATATTTTCATAAAATAATTTTCAGATGCTTATATAGAATCGGAACAATTTGTTAGATTGGTGAGCAATTTATTGTAAATTATACTCAACTGAATGGATGCCTAAAATATCATTTGTTAGGTTGAGTACAATTCCATTTGCAACTTTATTTTATCAGTTCACTAAGTTTTGCTTACTAAGATTATTGTCATTTCTATTTCTTTGAAAAGTACTTGTAAAATATATTATTATTTTACACTAGCTTTTAAAGGTTTGCCTAGCTTATGAAGTGGTTAATTTTGTCTCACAATTAAATTAGATATTTGTGATTTACGTGAGGACCATTATATAATAATGGTAAACCAGATTCTTATCCCCATAAATATAACTAGTATTTCAAAAGGATATAGCACTTACTTTCCAAAGGTTAGTCGAGTAATGAAATTACTGGAAAAAAAAAATCTTTGGAGGCAATCCTTTGGTGGTCCTCTGCTTGTCCCTCAAGGATTCTAGGCCTGTCATTGGTACTTTGACTCAAGTAACATATCCCTATATCATATTTTCTACTGAAAGGACGCCAGTATTTCTATTGGATCAATAAGTTAGTGAGATGCCCTTCACTTTTGGTGGCTATTGAATATACCGGCAATCAAATAGACTGGTGAAGTCAACATTTTTCATATTCAAGACAATGAAGTCCTCTTTATGTAGTCTTGGACTCTTGAGTCTTGATCATTTACTTCGTTATGTAAACTGTATCATAGTTGAAGTGATAAATGGATGGATTATGCAGGCTTGGAATCTATGTTGTCCGGCAGAATTATGAGCTCAAGATCTATGTCCCTTGTGTCCACTATTGCTGCTTCTATTCTCTCCATTAAAACATTTTCCTTTTCTGAGCTTGAGAAAGCAACAGATAAATTCAGTTCTCAGAGAGTATTAGGAGAAGGAGGATTTGGACGAGTTTATTCTGGGACATTGGATGATGGAAATGAAGTAGCGGTTAAGCTGCTAACAAGGGATGGTCAGAATAGAGACCGTGAATTTATTGCAGAAGTTGAGATGCTAAGCCGTTTGCATCATCGTAATCTTGTGAAACTCTTTGGTATATGCATAGAAGGGAGAAGGCGTTGCTTGGTTTATGAGCTTGTTTGCAATGGCAGTGTTGAGTCTCATTTGCATGGTAATTATTACTTATTTTCTTTAATTGTGAGGGGTGTGCCATTTGTTCAATTTATAATGCCTTTCTATATCAATCGAATTTAATTCTTGTTAATGATCCTGAAGGTGCTGACAAGAAAAAATGCCCTCTGGATTGGGAAGCACGGAAAAGAATTGCTATTGGATCTGCAAGAGGTTTGGCCTATCTTCACGAGGATTCCAATCCTCGTGTAATTCACCGAGACTTTAAAGCTAGTAACGTGTTGTTAGAAGATGACTTTACTCCTAAGATTTCTGATTTCGGATTAGCCAGAGAAGCAGGTGAAGGAAATAGACATATTTCTACAAGGGTCATGGGTACTTTTGGGTATGTTCTAAGACTTTGTCCGTGGGATTTGGATTTAGCATTGTTTTGAGTTCCACTTCACGGCTTGGGTTTGAAGCTAACTGCCATAGCATGCGGGGGTGGTCCTGTGTGTGTCTGGTACACTCATGCTGCATGGTTTTCCATTTCTTTAATATTAGATAACATCATCATCAATCAACATCATAAAGTTATTCTCCATGAGAGTCTTATTCTTATATAATGTTCAACTGTGGATTGACGTTATATTTTTCATGCCATCGTAAATTCCTAGCCTTTAACTTGTGCAATTTCTACTATTCCATTTGGCAGGTATGTTGCCCCAGAATATGCAATGACAGGCCATTTACTAGTTAAAAGTGATGTTTATAGTTATGGTGTTGTGCTGCTTGAGCTTATAACAGGCAGAAAATCAGTGGACATGTCTCAACCTCAAGGAGAGGAGAATCTTGTAACGTGGGCTCGACCACTGTTGAGATGCAGGGAAGATCTAGAAAAGCTGGTGGATCCATTTTTGGCTGGAAAGTATGACTTGGATGAGATGGCAAAGGTGACTGCTATTGCTTCCATGTGCGTACACCCGGAGGTCACTCAAAGGCCTTTTATGGGTGAAGTTGTGCAGGCTCTTAAGTTGATCTACAACGACACCAATGAGAGTGAGAAGGAGTCTTTGTGGCATGAATCGGATTTTGGAGGTGACCTTGTGTTTTCTGATAGCAGTTGGTTGGATGGTGAAGGGGTAACCCCGACATTAACTTATGGACCAGAATCTTCCCTCGTCCCTATGGAGTACAGTTCTGGTCTGCTAGAAATGGAAAAGGGAACATCAAGCTTGAATGCAGATGAGACATCTTTGCCAATCAGGCACGGGAATAGATCAGGCCCCTTGAGAACAGCCCGGGGTAAGCCATCCTTTACTAAGCTTACTCGAAGTCGCAGTGATCATGTCGTATCCTTCCAACCGTGTTTGTAATGATGAATTGATGGTTACTGGGTTTAACTTTTCATAATATTTATCATTGGTTAATAGGTTAAGGTTTCACAATTCTTGCATTTTGAAATGTACAGTTTCAAACAACCGCCCAAAGGGGCTTATTTACATAGTTACCGACTTTTGTGGGTTAAGCCCTCAAATCCCTACATTTTAGAGTTAGACCAGGGAAGGACAAATTTTAGTTATAATTCCGAATTGATTTAACGCAAAATTAGCCTTCGTTCTATTTTTACTTTCAAAGTTTAAAAATAATGATATAACTTTTTTAACTCAACTATATTAAATTTTTTAAATGTGTCATATATTTTATTTTCATGCTGATATTTAAATTGTTGAGAATTGTTGAATTGTTTATGTTGTTTGACATCTTATTTCAATATCTAAAATAGTTATACTTTTTAAGTTTAGGGTGTATCAAAGTTTATGACAATTATGAATTTTAATTTTTAATAATCAAAATTCTAGATAAAAATGAATTTTAATTTTATGTCAAAATTTAAATACTGAAAATATATTTTATCCTTATTTAATTATAGTAGTTTTCAAGCAGGAGATATGTGTCCAGAAAACTTCAATTTCAAACTGTTAAACTTATTTCTTTGGAGAAAAAAGCAAAAGGGTTAAAATTATTTGATGTTAAACTTTATTTAAATGTTATTTCAGTTTCAATTTCAACTCATACAATAAGTATAGAATGTACACGGCATTCAACTCAACTATGATTGTTTTTACATGTACGTTTGTTTATATTTTCAAGTTACCCTACTTGTTACATTTTTCGTTTTTTAATCTCTCTTATTCTCACTTATTTTACATATTATTTTTCATTCTTCAGGATTCCTGAAGTAGTGTGAAAATAGTGTTATAGAAATCTATATCAACTACACAAGTGCTTTAAATAAAAAATAAAAAAACGCTGTGATATAATATTAGGAGGGTATCTAGTCTTTTTCAGGAAATAAAGCTTTTAGTGTTTTCTTTGGTTCCAAAATGGGCAGATCATTAACTCAAGTGGGACTTACATACATATTCATTCATTCCTTTGTCAGAATGTGCCAAATCAGGGAAGAACTAAATCTGGTGCTGTTTTTCCTTCACCCTCAATCTAAACCAATTTCCAGCTGTCTCCTCTTAGTAAACTCTCGTTAATAAAGGAAACTCTACGTTGGATTTTTGTTTGAGGAATCTGTTGCTGCGTTTGTAAAGTAAATTCCGATTAGAACCTGAAAGATCTATGGAGGAACGGGTTTGAGATTTGTGTACTGGGTATACTTTTTCTAATCATTTAAATATTCTTCTTATATTTTTTAAATCATTAAAAAAATCCATAATCAATACTTTAAAAAAATAATAATAATAAATTAAAATAAGAAATTTAATTTATCCCGAGACATAATTGATCTCAAAATGTAACTTTAACAACTTTTTTGGTCTAGTTAATAGACTTGATTTTTATTTTTTTTTAATTTGATGCTTTACCTTTCCGTATTTGTTTTGATTTTGTTTTGAGAAATCATTTAACTGTTTGGAGGTTGGTTATTATGTGCAAAATTTTGGTTTGATCTCATGGATATTGTATATATATTTTTTCCTGGTTTTATAAATTTTTCATGTAGTGACTTGTGATTAATGAAACTTTAAGATGTCAACCTAGTTGAAATGATAATTTTTCATAAGGTATCTTAATATTTCATAGTGATGTTTAATGTGATTAATAAAACGCTAAATTACTTTAAAGAATTTGATATCATAATTTTGTTCATTTCTTAAATTACTTTTCATTTTTCGAATAAAATTTCACCACAAATGATAAGAATTTTCATGTTTTAAATCAATTTTAAGATGTTTTCTAATTCAAGTAGTCATGGTAAAAGAATGATGATTAAATTCTTTCAATAGCAAACAAAGGTCTAAAAATATCTTGGTACATGTTACTTCTTTAGTTCATAAATAACTCTACTAATAGCTATATCAAAGAAAGTAAAGATCCAAAATGACTACCGTAGTATATCTATACCAAAATAAAATTGATATTTGTCAAAAGTACTTTTTGTTTTAATCTATTATTATGGAGTTAATAATTTATTTATTACAGAAAATAAATGTAATATATCATTTAATAGTATAAATTACTAAGTAAAACATTATATATTCCGATAAAACAAAACAAATAGTTATGAAAGTATAAAATACTTATACTGTTATCTAAAAAAAATAACTAAATATATAATATAAATAACTAAACCAAGAATAAAACAGGTTTTTCAAAGGAAACCAACTAAACATAACTTATGGAACCTAAACTACTCAACGGTCTCACCGCAATTACAAAGGAGTCTCCCCACCTATTACTTTCTCTGTTCACATCATTTGGTGATTATTGCAAAAGAAAAACAACAAATCTAAATAAAAAAAAACACAAAAATAAGGTAAGCTAGTGTATCAAAAGCATATTCATATATAAATGTATAATCAAATCATGTCAAAAGAATACAATTACCAAACAAGTCATATCACTGTTACACTTACACAAGCAGTTGACACTAAACTCAATTATCCGGATACATGCCTTTGATATAGGGTACAAGAGAGGTATACACCTATGATGGTTCCTAAACTCTGCAGAGTCTAGCCTCAAGGTGTTATCACCCAACCACACACAAGATTAATCTTGTTCATGCCTAGGGCCCAATATGTTCCAAGACTAGGACATCATGCTACTCTCACCACATAACACATTCTACTATATTTAAGTGTGAATGATTATTAGAGCTTAGAATACCTCCTTCTAGTCATTCTCTCATATCAAGACATATACTAACAATATCATCATAAAGAATTTCCTTTGAAAATATTTAACCTCACAACTTCACATGCTCACGCATCATTACATACCAATTAACATTTGATATAATCACAACCACATTTTCACCTCAAATTATAATAAAGGAAGCCCTAAATATGCTTACTACCAATTACTGGTCATAAAAAAAGTAGTTAAACAGAAGATCAAACAAAAAATAGAGCATCTGACAGTCAACGCTAGTTGCCTCGTAAAAACGGACGGTCAACATTAGCATACAACGCTCAACGTCATTTGCCTCATAAAAATGAACGCTCAGCGCTAGCACACAATGCTCAACGTTAAGGAATTAAATTGCTCCCAGATCTGTAGAGGTCTTCAGCACTTAGCTTCACTTGGCCAATGCTCAACGTCTATCGACATGTAAAAGCTGACACTTGACATTACCATGTTAGGCTCAACATTGTATAAAAAATCCAAAATTTGCACAATGTTTTATGAAGAAATTTAACTTGTTTCATAGCTCAATTTGGTACTCGTCTCTTACTAGTTCAAAAACTTTTAACAACATTGAGGTGCATACCAAATTGGTCAATTGCTCATATTCTAATTTCTTCAATCATTACAAGATCAAACTAAACAAACACAATCATTATAACATGAAGTTTTCAACCAAATCATACATCACTTCAGCAATAAACATCATGTCATAATTCATCCAATTAGGCAATTTATCCCTCAAATTGACCTAACAACAAATTGTATTCATTAACTAGCAAAATATCACAAAATAAGTCATGACTAGCTTCCCTTACCTAGAGAAAAGCTCGATTGGCTCTAACAACATCAAAACCTCCCCCACGCCACATGATAACTCTATCAACACATAGAAATACCACAATGATTATTAGATCATATCCTCATGACCATTGATTAATAGAGAACCAAACAGAAGACTAAAGAAGAACATGCGACCTCAAAGAGAGACACATGCAAGGATTTTCAAAATTACAAAAAGGAAAAGCTGGAAAATCAACTTACTCAAATGGAGAAATTGATCGGATGCACTTGAAGATCTTGTCGTAAGGATCACACAGACGATCTTTGATCTCCAAATAAATGATCATTTGATCACATAACTTAGAAAGATGTTAGAGAGATGGGAAGAGCTCTAAGAAAGAGATTTCTAGAGAGATAAAATGTTTTTAAGTAACGAGATTTCTTTATGAAATTTCTATTTGTAGTTAAATGTTTTATTATTAAAATAATGGGATCTCATTATTTTAAAACACTATCACTCTAAAAATACTATTTTCTAAGTTCTCACAATAAAACTAATCAATTATTAAAGAAGTTAATTGATTATTTCTAGAAACTAATAACACATTATTATACTTTTTTGTTTTAATCTATAAATAAAATAAACAATAGATTATTCTTTCCGAAATATCTCAAAGAGTAATTTAAAAAATTATTTAAACCTTAATTGATTAATACAATTACAAAATATTTTTCACATTTTTAATCTTTCCAAACAATTTTTTGTTGGTTAATTTTTATAGTGGTTGTGTGCTGAACTAAAACTATATATTGTGAGTAATTTGTGTAAGACTTTCAAAAACATGCAATTAAAGTTATAACACTAGTACATGTTCAACGTTAAAATCAAACTTTATCATTAAAACAACTTCTCTCAAGACTTAACTTTACTCTTCAAGGCCAACAATATTCATTTTAATATACCACTACTAGACATTATTATATTACATGGGATTTTTCTTGCAAATTTATTAAAAAAATTGCAAAAAAAAAATACTTTTTTCTGTCATTTTTTCTAAGAATCTTAATCGGCAAGTAATTCCTACGTGTGTACTTATTTCCTACAAAATTATAAAATTTGTAAGTATTTCCTATAAAATTTGTTGCAAAAAGTGTTTTTTACAAAATATTTTGCAAAAATATTAGTAGCAATTTTTTTTACAATAAAATTTGTAAGTATTTTCTACGAAAAAAATTTCAAAACAAAATTGGCAAGAAATATGAGATTATATAGTAGTATACATTTCTTGTGTAAGTATTAAATTAAATTATACTTAGTGGATTTGCGTACGAACAAGCTTAAACACACAACACCGTGTGTAATTGTCTTATGAGACTCTTGCTCAATAGTCAATAAAGAGAATTACATGTGCAACATACCATGTCTCACATAATCTTATGTATAAAACTTGCTCCTTAGAGACGAATCATATTCATACTTTATAATTTATTATTTAATAGTATTTAATCAAAATAAATAGAGTCTACAGGATCTTGTTCTATCACTTTGAATTCTGTAAAGGTCTGCAAAGACGATAAAAATTAGATTATATGTATAATTTAATTATCTCTTCATCTTGTAAGAATCTAGAAGATGGTCTAAGAAGGATAGTAGTTTTGGAAGATGACGATAGAGTATTTTAAAAATAAAAAGTTTAAACTATAAGTTCTATAAATGAAAGTTTGTTATAAAATAAAGCTAATAAGAGAGGATGAGGAAAGGAAGAATAGAGAATAACAGAATAGGAAGCAAACTCATTACTGATAAGAAGAGTCTTATCTATAGATACAACATAATAATCCATAAAGGATACAAATTAAATAATTAATACAAATATTTACATAAAAAGTAATAATCATATGAGTATTAATCATATCAATCATATGAGTAACTGTATCAAATCAATGGACGACTATTAATTCATAACTGTATCAAATAATAATAACTATAGTTTTCGAAAGATGACATTAGAGTATTTTAAAAATAAAAAGTTGAAACTATAAATAGATTTTCTATAAATTAAAGTTTATTTTATAAAAGTCACCATCTCTTTAGACTTTATTTCTAGATTCTGTTGTACCTTCTCTTTATATTTCGAACCTCAATCTTCATTTTTTTGAAGATCAAAGATTGTAAGATTGTTCCTAGTAAAGATCCCTACACATCTACTTGATTAGATTGAAGAATAGAATAAGTTCACTTTTTACCCTTTTTGAGGTGATTTTGCTCTTTGAGTTTGCATGTGTGTTGTACTGCAATGCATGTGGCTCAAATGTGCTCAAAGTGAATCTCTGTTGCTATGTGATCAAGGTTATAAACCCACAACACTTATCAAAGGTTTTAAAACTTCTGTTAAATACAAAGGATAAGAAACCTCGGCTATTGATTGACGTTTCCTAGGGCTCATAAAAACCTCGACGAACACATTCCCCAAAGATGGTTTATCGAAGGAACAATGAGGGAACTTGAACAAAAATTTTAGGGGCCAAATTTTCTTTTTTATACCTAAATTATTTTTTCTTATTAAAAAAAGTTCTCATTTCTTGACATCATTTTTTCTATTCAAAGCAAGCACACATGATAATCTAATCCAGAATATATATATATATATATATATATATATATATATATATATGTGTGTGTGTGTCTGTGTGTCTGTGTGTGTGTGTGTGCGTGCGCGCGTGCGTGCGTGCGTGCGTGCGTGTGTGCGTTGTAGGTATCACGAAGCGGAATGTTTAAGCGTTTGGACAAAAACCAAGAGGGGGGTGAATTGGTTTTAAGTAATAAAATTAATACTTTAAAATTTTTCCAAAATTTATCGATTAAATCAAATATTAATTTCTGTAAACACAATAACAAATGAAATAAAGAGATAGAGAAGAAGATTGAACACAAGTATTTATACTGGTTCGGATCAAAATACCTTACGTCTAGTTGTTAATCTCTCAAAAACGAGATTAACTAAATCACTAATAAATAACATATTACAATCAGATAGTAAAAGAGTAAGGAAAGAAAATACCTCTCTTGAACACACAAGAGATGAACACCTTTCTCTGAATCACACAGAGAACCTTGACCTTAGCTTTCCTAGCAACAACAACAACACTCAATCTCCTAGAACACCTCTCAGGAAAAGTTATCGCTCTACCCAC
>Ga0099823_1004919_pt1 | contig 13192 bp, 11 predicted proteins | sample CowpearedBW_FD_76831 | JGI IMG/M metagenome (GOLD analysis project Ga0099823, IMG submission 76831) | Root nodule microbial communities of legume samples collected from California, USA - Cow pea red BW | ecosystem: Host-associated > Plants > Roots > Nodule | place: USA: California | collected... | reverse complement strand
GCATTTTACTCGATGACAAATCTGATTGCAGAAGGAAAATAGGTTTTGAATTCTTGTGACGAGTGCAATACAACAGATTTTAAGTTTTAGACCAGTATGCAAATGAGTAGTTAGTCATGTTTCTGCAAAAAGGCTGGGATACTGTACATTATAACAAGCAAAAGACTAGAAAGAAAACTCTTGGAAGAACTTTGATTACTACCGATTAAATCATATGAAAATACTTGAGCAAAAACGTACAAGCAATCAAAAGCATTGCTCAAATTTAATTTATTCAATTAGTATCTCACTTTATACACTTCCATATATGCTACCAAATATGGATATAAATTATTCAAGATAATTAAGAAAAGAAAAAATCAATTGTCTTACCAAACACGGGGATATGCATTCTCATACAGCAATAGTCTCATTAATACTATTAAAAAGTGGGTTTGAAAATGAGCTGAAAACTATACAACTTCAGATTTGAAATTCTGAAATGAAGCGATTTTTAGTTGGATAGAAGATATAAACGCCAACAAGTACCATTGCATACATAAAAGAAAAAGAAAATGAACCATATCAATTAGTTTTCCAAAAATTGAGAAAACTTGCACCAAAAAGTACCTTTTCTTCGGGCATCTTCACACGTGACCTTCGCCTAGTTCTTGCATTTTCACGACTTTTCTTTGGCTTATTGAAGTTACTGGCTTTCCTCCGAACCAGCCATCCACGAATTACTGAAGGGAAATGAATAGTTAGCAAAACCATATGCAATGCCCCTGCTATGGGCAAACAAAACAGAATAAAACACAAACCAGATTGTAGTATTGTGGCTGCCTGCATCTCCTTCAAATTTTTAGAAGAAATAGTCAAAGAAGACTTCACCATAACACCATATTCCCTTCTTCCCATTTCTCCCCGAACAACTACAATATAACCAAATTGCAATTAAGTTACAGATAAAAACTATAACAAAGGTTATTGTCAAACACTTGCAATAATTTTTACTATTAGGGCCACAGCACAGGATTAAGCGCTCAAAGTTCTTAATCCATATCAATAAGGCTCTCAGATTTTTATTTTTCAAAAGTAGAAGTGAAAAGCACCAACATTTCTTTACGGTTTCAATCAATTATGTTTTCTGGAAATAGTTTACTGAGCATAAAAATAAAGAAAAGTGTGTATGAAAGCTAGAATAAGATAAGAACGTTCAACTCAAACAAAACTATTATTGATATCCAGACATTACATGATTGTAAAGCAGTCACTCCCTTCTTCAGCTCATTGTAATGACAGCGAGCTCGATAACCACGAAAGGTTTTTTGAATACCAAGTAGTCCCTGCAAAAGATATTTTCTCCTGTCCTCCAGTGCCCCAATCTGTACATTCAACCAGAACAGAAGAAATGTTAAGTCAGACAAACTAGTACATAAATTAATATAAAATTTATCTAAAACATACAAGGTAGATTTCCTATAAATAAGAGAGGTTGAGTGAGTAGAATATCTTATGATTTGTGAGAAAAAGAAAATCAAACTGAAACTATAAAAGGAGAGAGTAGAACATCTTATTTGTTTATAAGCAATCTTTCTTAATTCTTCTCTATCTCCACTGGACAAACTAACACTGGCAAAAACTTACTTTCTCATTAACTATCCATTAAACAAAAATTATTCAATCCGTAAAGTCTATTAATATAATAAGATATATAGAAATGAACTTCAATATGGATGAGTAATGGAAAATGGACCCAATTGCCACCCTAAGCGTAATCCAGCTTGCAATACTATGGCTCTTTATTTGTTGAAACAAACAAAACACTAAACTACAGACATATACCTGCCCAGTTCGAAGATACAGTTTGGTGAAGCCAACTTGGTACATTTCGGGAGGGATATTAAACTGTTGCAAAACCGCAACCGAAATGCTCAATGGGTCCAGAGATGTGTTTGCCTCAAAAAGCAGAAACCCATACCTAACATATGTCCGAACACAAATCAACCCATTATTCAATATAAAAATAAATAAATAGGAGTTTCACCACTACCTTTTGGCAAATTCTTGATGTGTCATTCGAGTAGGATATCCAGCCCTCGAAATCCTAACAACCTCCAAAACTCCACAACACTTGAGCTGTTGTAGTACAAGATCTTGTTCATACATTCCAGGAAGTTGCTTAGTATTTGGCTTTATACAGCGAATAAAGTGAGGTGTGGTGCTCTCCAGCTGATGCATCAACTTGAATAATTGACCCTAAAAGAAAAAAGACTCGTTAGGCTTACTTTTTTTTCAAACTATTGTGTTTCTCTTGTTTCTCAGCATACTCCTAAAATTCAGGTACATTTACTACATCATATAATTTTAAGGGACTATATCAGCACATATCAACAATATTGAAATAATTTCTTTCCAAATATTAAAGATGCTCAACCAGTTCAAGTAATGCTACAATAATACCTTGAACTTAGTGCCAACACTCTGCTTTTGTGAGTCCTGAGCACCTCCATGCGAGGAATTTGATTGCTTCTGAGGCTGATTAAGCTTCTTGCAGAACAACTGAAGCAGTTCACAGCTACATGATGACAGTAGTTGAATGGAAACAGATGGTAGTGGATCTCTATTCTTTTCTAGGAAGCCACCTGTATCATACAAAACCTAATAGAGGACCAGATATTAGAAGAGTCAGAAATAGAAATACAAAATTGACTTCCATGGTATGCATTCTACATATATCTGACAGGCTAGGAAAAACAAAATTATAAAGCACACAATGATCATAACAGGCTACGACAAAAAAACTCTGGTTGAAACATTTTTCCTCTGAAAGTAACACTGTGTTTAATATCAGAATGATAGTTGTGTCAACATTTCCCTCGTCAAAGTTAAAGCAACCCAACATTTAGTTTTTATCTTGAATTGCATGCAATGGAAGAAACTAAATAAGCTTAGTTTTAGGGAGGTTTTAGAAAGAGAGATAATATAGAACATTGTAATTATAAATAACTAAATAATCACATTAGAAAACATAGAATTTTACAAAACACAAGCTATAAATGATTATATTAGTTCAAACAAGACAAATTACAAATATATTAATTATCAGTAATGCTACTCTTAGTATAACAACATCAAATGTAGTAGGTTTACGCTTAATACTACAATACTCCAGGTGCACTATTTTGAAAATGAACATAAAACGTAAACCAGTAAGTTTAAGGACAATTCAACTTTAAGAACTTCAGCCAAGTATGTATTGAAGCAATTAAATTTATCAAATTGACTTTAAAAATCACAAACAATAGATTTTAGATGAGCTAACTTTCAAAGGTCAGTAGGAACTGATACTAACCTCCCCAGCATAATGAGAGACACTAAAAGCCTTGCCTCTATCCCCTTTAAAGCAAGGATTAGCGTGCAGGTGTTGCTTAAGTTTGTTGGCTAGTGTTAGATCAGTGGCCTTGGGGAAATTCGATTCCTCGTCCAACAGAGAGAATAGCCCAAGAGGCTTCTGCACATTAGACAATAGAGTAAATAATGAAAATACTGAACTCCAACAATATGACATGAACATAATATGATTTTGAAAATAATCTGCAGTGTAAAAAATAGTACTGTCCAGGAAAAGAATACCAAACAAAAAAAATAGCCTGTTTTCCTCCAGATCAGCAAAAGAACAGCTATAAAATTTCAGAAATCTTAAACCATATAAATACCTTTTCAAAGAGATCCAAACACACTTGGTTGTCCTCAAACTCTACTTTGGTCCAATCAATACCATCTAATTCATAGTCCTGAAACATGTAAATTGCAATGTTGTAATGAAGCATCCAACGAACATTACAAACTTAGCAAATGATGCAACACCAGCCCTTTTGTTGTAGTATGGTTGTTTTCTTCCATCATGTGACAGGCAATGTAATGAAGTAAACAACATAGTGATTCAGATAGGTAAGTCACCAACTCAGGATTAAACTGATTGATGGTTTGTACATCAAAAGTTTCTTGTCGAGAGAAATTTTAGTTTGACATGACCAAATCCCTCCCTCATTCCCAAAAGATAACAGAAGTAATAACACCTTTTACATACACAAACTATATTTATGGATTTGTATCTCACACTATTTCTTCTGAATGAAAGATACAAACATACTAGGCATCAAAGCAACCAAGTTTCTTAAACATATAAATAACGACAACTTTTTACCAAAGTTTAACATATTTTCTGACCTCCTGCTCAAGTTTAAACAGATGTCGATTGAAGTGTTGTTGAAGCCTCTCATTGGCGTAGTTTATACAAAATTGTTCAAAGCTGTTATTCTGCAAAGAAAATTAATAAACAATTGGAATAATAGAAAAGAATCTATTAAGCATGAATAAACATGCTAATAGAAACTGCATACCTGGAATGACTCAAATCCATAAATATCAAGGATACTTATGGATCTCCCAGTACACCGTTTACCTACTTGAAGTGACTTGTTAACTTGTTCAAGAAGCCAGTCAAACAAGCTTGCATAGATAAATTTTGCTATTGCATCTCTTGCATCAATTGCCTGAATATAGAATAAAAATATTATATATAATAAAATATAAAATAGTATAATACAATTAGGAAACAGAAAAAATTGATCAATTGATGTGCTCAATAAATGCTCAGACCTGCCGCGAGGTCAATTTCTTGGTAATTGTATCCTTGCCAGCTTGGATTTTGTGGGTAGATAACACTGCCATTAACTCTTGAGAACTGCACCCCATTAGCACAGAAGCATTTGTTACAGCTGCGAAGAGAAGATTGAAACAAAAGTCATAATTAGTAACTGAAGTTTTACATATATACTTTATGTTACTATGTTAGTCATAGATAATATGAATCAAGAGAGGAGGATAGTTCAGTGATTTATAGACTTTTAGACCATATTCCTGGCCACATGGAACACCTTAACCATTACCTTCATCATTCACCACCTCAATGTGACTTTCATTATCAGTATCTTGGAATGATATATTTCCCAACCATAATATCGCAGCCACCATCTTAAAAACTAGCTCTTGATCTTCTTTGGACATTCGAATAACATCCAATGCTTTCTGGGGGAAAACACATTTAAAAGGAGGAAAAATGACATGAGATCTTAGGAGTCTGTAAATAACATTAAAGAAGTTCAAAACTGAGTTGTAAAATAATATACCATCAGCCTTTTAAAATTTTTAGCATCATCAACACCATCAATTGTTGTGCAGTCACTTTGCTTAAGATATTTATATTCGCTAGCCGTCCTAAGATTCAGTCTTTCTGCACAGGAAAAGAAAATAATTCCATATGGTTTATCACAATGAGAAGGAAACCTACCACTTCACTCGCAAAAAAATGGTGTCAATGAAATTCAACATAAAATGAACAATCCATTTAAAATTTGTAAATAATTTTACAGGGCAAACATCTTTGCAGATGATAATAAGGGAGAATAACAGTAAACAAAATTTAAATGGATTATCTCAAAGATGCACAGAAGTATACAAGTATGCAAATTAGTAGATAGATTGCATAAAAAATGCACCTTTTAGTTTGGATGAAGATCCCGCACAAAGTTGATAAAATATGTGATATGACCTCTCGCCCAAGGTAAGTTGAACAACTCTTGACTGGCCACAAGAGACAAGATGATTTCAGAAGTGAAGAATAATAATATTTCAGATTCACGCTGTTGTTCAAATAGGGCATCACAAGTTACCTTTTCTAACAGAACTGTTCAAGATAGCATGTAGGAATTGACATATGAGAAACACAAAGCCGTACAAAGAAGTCAGTTGAGTAAATTCACAATAAAAGAAAAAGAATATAGAAAAGAGCTAATTTTGTGTAAAATTTAACAGGAGCAATCTTACAAGTTTGAACTTTTGCACCACAAATTTTCCCCATTGCGCTGAAATGAATTTCAATCAATTTCCCCTGCACCAAATTGTAAACATATATCAACTACACTGCTCAGCCAGTATATAACATCCAAAGTTACAAATCTGCAAAAGAAATCTTATAGAACAAGAACAGGAGTAAGTTCCTATTCTACAATGAAAAGAAAAGCAAACTCACAAATCTGCTAGAGTTATCATTCCTAGATGTTTTTGCATTCCCAAAAGCCTCTAGAATAAAATTTGTCTGAAGGATTTCATTTTCTATTCCTGAACAGCCACCGCCAAGAGCAGCTAAGTATTGCATAGCAACTTTGGCGGTCTCTGTTTTCCCAGCTCCACTTTCACCACTGTAAACAAATTTATAACAGCTATTAACAAGTATACCAGTGGTTAAACTATCTTCTTGCTATAAAATTTTAATGATATCGAGTTCAGAAACATATATTAAAAAGCATGCAAGAAATAGACTGGCTAATATGCTGAGTGCTAACCTTATGATAATAGACTGATTTACTTCATCTGCAATGTACAATATGCAAACAGAAACTTTAAATCAGACAACTACATTTTACAGGGTTCAAGAAGGGGATAAAAAACAGTAATTTCATCAACCTGTCATCATCTCATTATAAGCTGCATCTGTCATAGCATAAACATGAGGACTATCGGTAAGTTTCTGCCTATAAGCTAGAACATAATCATTTCCATAAACTTCGACTTTTTTGAAAGGATTGAGTGCAATTAAAATTGGCCCTGCTTTACTCTGCATACAAGGAGTACAAGCAGCATATGAGAATAGATAGATAATCAACTGGGTAGGAAAAACAAGCCAAAGCAGCAGACCTACATAAATCATATCCTGAGCATATCTAGAATGAAGATTGTGAAGAACTGAAGGCTCATTTAAATAACTGAGCTGTATAAGATCTTCAATACCCTCTAAAATATCAGGATTGGCTGGTAGGAGATCTGACCTGGCTACTTTCATAACCTGCAGTAACAACTCAATGGCCCAAATCACATGTTACTTTGCATATTCAATAATGAATACCTCTTTTAAAAGACAAAAAAGGCTCAGAAATTCACATTTCCATTTGAGAGAGAAACAGATGCTTCCTCTCCAAAAGTTGACTGTATCGTTCCCAGCTCCCACATCCCTCTTGGTTGCCTACACCAAACATGAAGTTTCTGTGGAAACAACCAAAAACAGAAAGGAAATTTAACAGACAAAACATACCATAAACAATGTCTCAATACTGATATATAAATAGATAAAAGCGGCAAACGAAATTTCATATTTTAAAGGAGTAGGGAGGCTCAGGGAAACACAACAAACAGAACGAAGATTGAGCTGAAAGTACACTATGCATGCCACAGACAATTTACCTATGCATAAGTTTTGCCAATATGAAACATCAAACAAATAAAATCTGTGAATCTAAACATCAGTAAATTTTAAATTTAAAAATTAAAATAACCGAAGAGATTTCTAATCTAATTCAGATGAGTGGAGTTTATTTCTATTGGCAATTTTGAAAAGGTCGTGCAGTAGTCGTATAACTACAAAAATTACAGATTTTGTAAACACCAACTTCCACATTTCATTCAAGCTGATTGCTTTTATCCAAACACCAAAAGCTTATCTTTCTGACTGAAAAACATAACACACAAAAAACAGACAACTGAAAACAAGCTGAGGATTTTAAAACACTGAAAATCGCTGTTAAAACTTCAACCCATTAATTAACTAGTTATTACTTACCACCATTAATGATTATAAACTTTTTCAAGTCCCCTATTACCTTTTTGATGAAATAAGCAACGTTATCATCCTCCAACTCCTCGGACTGAGGAGGAGCTTCACAATCAGTAGAAGAATCCTTCGCAGTTGGAACCGGAGACGGCGATGGTTTTTTACTCACTTTCTCTTCTGCTATGACTGCATAAGGGGATTCCGCACGCAACTTGACCTTCTTGGACCCAAAACTACCCTTCCTTTTGTGCCCCTTGTCATCATTATCGCCATCAACCTTGAAGCTATTAGGCAACGACCTCCTCGCCGGAGGCATCCGCGCCCTCGACTGCGGCCGCGACGGCAATGCCGGCGGCAAGTCCTTCGGCCTCTCCTCCTCGTCTCTCTTGCGAAGCGACTCAAGCATCTCCTCCAGCGAGCTCCTCGATAGAGCAGACATTGTAGCTGATAACATCATCTTGAAAACCTCAATCAACAAAATTTAGCCAAATTTCACAACGCTTCCCTCAAATTCAGAAACTCTCATACCCAACCCAACTCGAGATTTTTCAATTATCAACACCCCATCTCCTGATTCCACCAACCCATTTCAGAATTGACGCTAAAAATGAAAAAAGAAATGTATTTTTCTTGTCTGGAGGTGTTTCAAAATAATAAGGTCGAAAAGGGTGAGAAGAAGAACGAAAAAGGTCGTTGGAGCAATCAACGCAACCTTCAAAAACGAACTCCGGAGGTGCATTTGCCAAATCGAGGAACGTCGAAGGTTTCCATGGCTGAAAGCGAAAGTTACGAGGTTTGAATGAGGAGGTTGAGGTTGTTGCGAACGAGAAACAAAAACAAACCTCCTCAGAGTCTCAAAGGCAGAGAGAATGAGAATGAGAGAGAGAGAGAGAGAGAAACCCAAAAAAGAAAAATATGGGAGAGAGAAAAAAAAAGGTTATAAACACCGAACGGCAACAATTTGGGAAAATTCGCAATTGCGAGTGTTGCTCTGCTCTGTTTTTTGCAAAACGGAATAAAACGTTTAACGTTGCAAATCGTGTTCCTGAAAACAGAACAGAAACTTTTAACTTTGTCCTTGTTGTCGTTGTTGGTGGTGATGATCCCTTTTTTTTCTTTCTGCCCAGAAATTCAAATTTTTCCGATGGTTGGCGACGCAACTAACTACTCTTCCAATATTCTTAATTCGTTCCTTCGGGAAACCGTTTGCATCTTACAGGCCAAAGAATACTTTAGTATTATTATTATTTATTCCAACTTAGGAAAGAAAATTAAATGGAAAATAATATAATACTAATACATATTATATTATACATATTAATTTGAACATTAAAAGAAGTCGTGAATTTGAAATGAGTGTGATGCGTTATTTTTCAAAACGGATATGGATGTGAGTGCGGGAACGTGGAAAGAGTCTGACACTAAGCTTCCAAAACTATATTACTTAAATAGGCTCCACTTTTAATACAATTACATGCTTCGTCAAAACATTTCCTAATTAATATAAGTAAAACTAAATTCATATTTGGAAAGTCCAACATAATAATTATACTTTCCTTAATAAATTTATTATTTTTTATTAACTATTTTTGAGCCGTTTGTTGATAAGAGTTATTATATAGTCATACAATAGAAATTGACTTTGATTGAGAAATTAATTCTTACATACTTTTTTAACATAAAAATACGCAATATTTTCGAAGTTAACTACTCCTTACTCTTCCTCCAAAATTACACAAAAGGGCAATTACTACTATTGTGTAGAGAAAATATATCTTAAACAATGATAATAACTTGTAAGAAAATAGTAAAAAAAATATTTTTTTCTATTTTTATGTAACAAAAATTTAAAATCCTTGTCTTCTTCTTCACTTTGAATTTCTTCTTCTGGTTCACATCATAATAGATTTCTTCTTTCACTTTGACGGCAAGCTAGGGGAACCCAAAATAAATCATTAATGAGGGATGGCCCTTGCCACAAAATGGATGGTAAATTGCGTGGCTATAAGGAGAGTGGAAATTTAATACCATACTTAATAAAGAAAAGTGATTAAGATTTAAATCATGGGAGTTAAGAAAATTGATTGAGTTTAAATGAGGTTTACTATTGAGATAAAGAGGTTGGCCATTAATTTTTTTTTTTATGGCAATGGAAATATATAATCTTAACCTTTTTTGTGTCGAAAATTAAAACTTCAACCTATTACTTTTTTTATTACCTTATGAGTTGACTAATATTACATTTTCCTACTACTATTAAATGTATTTAATACCTACCATACGAAAAATATTAATAAGAGCCTTTATGATTATTCTTATATATTTACTATTTTTTTTCATCAGGATATAGCCCACTCTCGTGCTGCATTTAATTATTTTATCAATCTGTGTAATAAACACTCAAATAAGTAAAAACTAAATGAACTATTTATCAAAACACGTCAAACTGATAGGTATAACTTCACATTATAAGTTCACATTTATGGTTTATTAATTGAATTATAATTAAAGATAACCACATGCTTTAACACTTCAATAAGAACAATCTAAATAAAAATAACCGTAACAAAGAAAAATTGATATTTTCAAGAGATATACTAAGAAAATTTAACAATAGCAAAACACAATTCTAATTCACGTAAAAGATCGATATCCGTCTCAATTTAAAATTCTAAAACAATGAATTATGATATCGTTTATAGATATTTTTGAAGAATATGTAAGGAAATTAAGTAATAATAAAATATAAATCTAATCCATATAAATAATTCATGTTACTTTAATTCAAAATCTCGGGACAAAAGTTCTATAATTTTTTTTCTTATGTTTTGATTTATCTAAGTCGGTTCACCGAGATATTGTATGTTTTGGAGCATGAAACTTTGGTATGGTTTTGTTCTTAAAAGACCCCTCAAAGAGTGAAGAAAAGAAAAAATATTTAAACTGTGTTTGACTTCGACTCCTAAACGATATGAAACTTATTATTTATTAGGTGTACCAGAATACAATCCATTAAAAAAATATACCTAAATAATTGATATGAAAACCTATTTGCATGATTCCATCCACTCCTAATATTACATTCAACGTAAAATGTTATTAATAATGTTGAGGACAAGCATGTTGAGCCAAAAAATTGCTTGTATTCCATTATTAATTTGTTACCTGAAAATCACGTCAATAAAGGTGCTTTATAGCCAAAGACAAGGCAACAACGTTATGGAAAGGGGATATATATGTGGTCCTACGTGGCTGCATCATAATAATTGAAAGAAAAAAAAAGTATGTATCCCCACATGAAATGAAAATCACAAATGGAAAATTAGTTTTCGGATTTAATACGATTTAGCACATAAAAACAACTTTATGGATAGGGAAATATAACTAAGACATGTTACATTAACAATCGTTAAAGTTGATTAATATCTTCTATATGCCACATGATAAAAAGAAATGCACTTCATATAAAAAGAAAAGTATTTTTCATTCTGAAACTTGATAAACAAAGTTATTAAAAATTAATGATAATTTTGAGAAAGTATCATTACTTAAAAAAGTAGTTAAAATTATTTATTTTATTTAATTCGGAGGAAGTAACTTGAAAGGGATATTTGTGTTTTAAAGTTGTTTTGGCACATGCTTGGCCATAAATTATGATATTCACTTCACACCTCACATAACAGGATACTACGTGTGAATAATCCTATACTCTATATATCGCTTTCTTCTTCATTATAAATGTTTTTTACTAAAAAACCATTAGTCAAAGTTCTGTGGTGATGCCGACATTCATATATTGGAGGGAATTTTGAATATTTATAGTGTGCGTTTTTATTGGATGTATGAACTTCATTGATTTAAATACATGTAATAGTGTGCGTTTAAATATATATGATGGTGAGTTGTATTGTGTTAATCAACGTACTTAGAAAGATAAATTTATTTTAGTTTTCAAGTTCACATACACTTATTTTCATTTTATATTTTAATATTTTAATTAATTATATTATTTGAAGATCATGATACTTTAGAATATATATATAATATGACAAAACAAGATAATCATTTTATATTATTAATTATTTGAAATATCGGTCAGATATAATTTATTTATTTTACTATTTATATTATTATATCATAGTGTAATCTAGCAACGTTTTTTTTTTCTTTTATATTGAAAAAAAGACTCGACTAGAAGGTATATATGATTAAAGTTATTATTAATGTCTGTATTAGCATTACCATCATTGTATTAATGACAATGTCATTTATTAGTTTATGAAAACATAAAAGTAATAAATCTCACATATAAAGGAGAATGATAACCGGTGTCCTAAGGACATTGGTTAAGGAATAATAAATGTGTTTTGATATCATCATTTTTACATTGAAAGTTAAAATAATTAAATACAGTAATTAAAATAGTATAAATACACATAATAAATTTTATAAAGACAAAAATACCCTTTTAAATGTGTAGACAATAACTTTCTGTTACAAAACAAGATTTTGAAATTTTTAAGGTCTCTACTAAAAAGAAAAAAAATCAATTAAGTCTTAAATTGACACTTGAATTATTCATTTTTTGTAACATTTTTAGATGTTTAACACTATTTTTAGATCTTAAATTGACACTGTTTATTATTTAATTAGTATTAAATTTTATTTGTCAACATTAAATAAAATATTAAATACACATGTACAATATTTATGGGCATTTTTGTTTTTTTTTTTAAATAAAGTTGCATTAATGGTTATTAGGTCAGGATTTATTTAATATTACACTTATCTATGTACTTTTATAGGATCCAATGTATATTAATTATCTTTAACCAGTGCCCACTAGTTAGCAAGACCCATAATTAAATAGTTCTCAGTACCCAAAGGATTAAAAGCGGGGAACATATCTAGGAACACACAGTAGATAATGAATATTTTGGTATCTAGTATTCCAACCACATTTTCCTTTGGTTTTCTCTTTTGATGAGGAGAAAGAAAAATGAATAGAACAAAAATAAGGACTTTCATATGGGACCATAACCCCTTGATGTAACATCTTGTTAGTTACTATTTTTTCAAAAGTCAATATTCATATTTTGTCCTCTTTATCAAATTATTATATTGCGGGTATCTATAGAGTTAATAATTTCATGACAGATATATACTCTTAGTCATAGATATAATTAATCACATCACTATAAATTAGCTAATAAAATATAACGGTCCTAACACATTTGATTATTTATCGTATATATGCATAATCCAAACGGATAAAAGTTACCAATAGCACTCTCTTTTAAAAATGTTATACATAGGTAACAAAAAGGGTGAAACTTATATACACAAAATTAAGACATGTAATTAAGTCTCTTATAAATTATCTAAAACACATTTCAATTCAAACTTATATACGCATGCCTTAAGAAAGACCCTTAAGAAAGACCGAGTCCTTTTTACCATCTTTTTATTCAATATTATTTTTATATTTCATATATATATATATATATATATATATATATATATATATATATATATATATAT